>Ga0065721_10003574_pt1 | contig 240020 bp, 201 predicted proteins | sample Mesricmetagenome_FD_59108 | JGI IMG/M metagenome (GOLD analysis project Ga0065721, IMG submission 59108) | Mesophilic microbial community from rice straw/compost enrichment Sample: eDNA_1 v2 (version 2) | ecosystem: Engineered > Solid waste > Grass > Composting > Bioreactor | place: USA...
TTGTTGAGCGTGAAGACGCCCGTGCCTCCCTGCCCGACGTAGACGTTATTGAGAACGAAGTGGGATGTGCCGCCGTTCTGAATGAAATGTCCAGTGGTGCCAGCCGACTCTCCAATCCGGACACCATTTCCATTCTCGCTACCCATCGTCAGTGAGCCATCGTCCAACTGGTAGGTGCCGGTTGCGCCGGCAACTCCACTCAAGTTGTATCCAATGTGCACGGGATTGGTGGTCACGATCGACACGACCGAATCCTCGCCCTGTTGATGGATCTTTCCGACGCCGCCGTCGTTTCCAAGGAAGATCTGGGTCCCGGGAACGTCCGTCGTGCCTTGGGTAAACTTGCCACCGTTGAGAATATTCAACGTGCCCTGGCCCCCTACTCCGTCACCAACGTAAACTGTTGAGCCGGTGCTTCCCTTAACCTCTGCGCCGTAACCAATCGTGTAGGTGCCGTGACCTCCCTCGTAGCCGAGCTGGAATGCGCCGCCGGAAATATCCACCAATCCTGCAGAATGGCTGACCGTGCCGATCGAACCGGTGCCACGACCGACATCAAGGGTGCCCCAGACACCTGAGGCGGCGGAGTCGTCGATCTTGAACGATGCACCAGTCGTAAAGTTGGCCGTGCCCGTTCCACCATCGACGCCAACTTGCAATCGGCCAATGGTATTGGTGACCAAGATGGTCAGGTCGCTGGACAAATTCAACGTGCCGCTCTTCCCCGATCCAGCCCCGACCTTGAGCAACCCACTGACGGTCGAGTCGGATTGCAGATCGGTCGTGCCATTGAGAATGAGCGCTCCTTCACCCGTTTTCGTAAACCCGCCGGTGCCGGCAAAGCCGCCGCTGAACGTCGCATTTAAGCCATTGGTATCAATGGTTGAGGTCGTGCCCGCCTTCAAATTGGGAACCACGTTGGTGACAAGATCGCTTTCGATCACCCGGAGCGTGCCGCCACCGAAATTAAAGATGCCTGTGCCGCCACCAGATCCGCCCGCCTGGAGGCCGTTAGTGCCGCCGATTTCGAGCTCCCCTAAATTGAGGTTGTAGGTGCCGTGGGCGACACCGCTCTGGCCGGAGCCAAGCGCGAGTCCGTCCTTGATGATCCGAACGAGGCCACCGTTTTGATTGACGACGCCGGTGCCACCACTGGTTGGACTCGTATCGCCGCCGACAAGCAGGTAGCCGCGCGTGAGAATGAGCTCGGCATCGCCGGAGATGTTGAGCGTGCCGGTGGGCGCGGGATTGGAACCCGTTCGGCGTGCGCCGATCGAGACACCATTGCTGTCGGTGCCGTCTTCGGACAGACCAACGTTGAACGTGCCTTTGGAAAAATTCCAGGTGCCGGTGCCGCCTTGAGAACCAATATTCACGGCACCCACGACGGAAACCTCGCCACCGGTCTGATTGAAGACGCCCGTCGCTCCGAAATCGCCGACAACGAAGAAGCCGCGGTCCGTCTCGTTGCCAATCACGAGATTGGCTCCGTTTTCGATCGTAAGAGTGGCCACGCCTAGGCCTTCACCGACACGCACGCCGACATTTTTTCCGGCCTGGACGAGAGTCACGTCCGCACCATCCTCGAGCGTGAGATGGCCATCGCCCACCACGACCATTGCGTAACGGCTGTTACCGGACCCGTCGCGGACCGGATGCGGGAGCTCTCCACCATCCAAAAAGGCCGTGGAAGCAAAATTGGTCGTCCCTGCCGTCTCGATGACGCTGCCTTGCAGAGTGCCCGGCCCCGACACATTCAGCGTGGCACCCGGAGCGCTCGAGAGCGTGCCATTCTGCGCGGAATTGAGGACGAGCGAGCTCTCCGCGTTCAATACCAGGTCCGTCGTTCCTGCGATGATCCCAAGGCTCCGCGTGTTCTGCGTGCCGGAAACTTCGAGCGTCGCGTCGTAATCGACGATGAAATTCTGGTTTAAAGACGGCGACACGCCTCCCCAATTCGCCGAATCGCCATAATTAGCAGGTTCGTTGCTCGGCCCCGTGTAGCGCTGGGCCTTCACAAAATCGATGGTCTGCCCCTCGTTGAGATAGCTGATCTGAGCGTAATCCAGAATGCCGGAGGCATTGGGGTTTCCGGAGCCGAAACCGAATTGCGTGCTCGCAATCTTTGCACCACTGCCGAAGAGCACGCCGCCGAATTCCGTCTCATCGAGGAGCTTCCACTCCGCCAGAGTGCGTTGTTTGTTGGCGTCGCCACCGATGTATTCCGCCAGAGGAGTGTTGTTGAAGTAGGTATTCCCCGCTTGGTTAAAGAGTTTAAACTGCGCTGTCGAGTAGTCCACGACCGTGGTGATATACTGCCCATTGACTGGCGAGATACCCGGTGGTGCATTGTAGGTCGGATCAGCGACAAGGAGCAGGTCCCACTCCGCCTCACCCGACCGGGTCGCCGTGAAGCCGTCCTGGGAGTCATCCCACTGGGTCGACCGGAGCCCGATCTTTATTGCGAGGCTCGCATTTTCCGTATCCGTGTTCTGCCAGCGATAGATGGCACGGAAATCCTCGCTAAGAAAATCACCCGCCGCGAGATCTGCGCTCCCGGTGAGCACGCTGATCGTGCTCTTCCCGCTGCCGGTCGTCGTTCCTGTCAACGAAACACCGCCGAGATTGCCGAACATCCCGATGGAGTTCGTCCAGTAAATCTGTGCCGCAACCGCTGCGGGATCTGGGGTCGCCCCAGGAACAGGTGCATGTGTCGAGTCATTGACGATATTGGTCCCTGCCGAGTTACGGACGTCGTCCGCACTCCAACCTTTGTCATCGAAGCCGGTAACCGCTTCCGTGGCAGACTGTGCAAAGAGCGATACAGAAGACACCGCCAACGCGGCTACCAGTGTGGAAACACGCCCTTTGGGAGCGCTTTTAAACTGCGTTTTCATACATGTATGGGGGGTCGAGTTTTGAGTCGTTTAATTTGACGAGGAAGCTCTTTGAGCGGACGCACCGCGTTTCGTATGCCGCACACGAAAAACCGAAGTAGAGCCGCCGTTCCTTGCGCGACGCACTCGCGGTGAACGGGAATGGAGTGTGAGTCGAAGGAACCGCAGGCGTGCGCTTCGATCTCCACGAACTGCGCCTGATCCAGGAAATTGCGAAGGGCGTGACTGGCCGACCCAACAACCGCGGAAAACGTCGATCTCATTCTCGCGGAAGGGCGTTCCTCGAAATCAGGATCGGTGGCGCACAACAACCGTGTCGCAGCGAAGCCCAACGGGGACGCTGATAGGGGGAACAGCAACACCTTCATACAGCCACAACCGGCGAGAATGACAGCGAGTGGGGCGCAGGATGTCAAAAGAAATTAATCGCATTGATTATCGGTAGGTGTTTATATCATGTATAAATTTGGACACAGGAGCCACAACTCGCTGGGATCCATCAATTTGGATTCTCTTCCTCATTTCGGAAGAGTGTCGCCTTCAATTCCCCTTAATTTCCAGCAGACCTCGTCCACATCTCGGAGCCGAAGCTTTGTATCCGACCTCACTGTCTGCTCAATGGTCCGTCAAATGCCACCGGTTCCATTGCACCATACAACCTGGCATCGAAGAAAACCGGGGACGTTCCAAGTTTCGGGCCGGGACCGCGCAATCTGAGCGCACGATCATCAGTGCCCCTGCCTCTCCGCGGAAACCGCATCCAGCTTCGACCTGCACCGGTCAGCGCGACGCTTCAAAATGCGGGCTACTTGCACGGCTATTCGATGGACCGCGGTGCCCCGCCGGCGCTTGCAGCGACAGGAATGGATCGCTACGAGGTGACTCGCAAGCTCCCTCGAAAAAGCCGCGAGAATGACGCAAATTTCAGCGTGCGCTCTACGCGAAAAGAGCGGGTGAAGGGAATCGAACCCTCGTATGCAGCTTGGGAAGCTGCCGTTCTACCATTGAACTACACCCGCGTCTGAAAAATCCCCTTATTCCCAGGACTTCGCGAATTTGGTCGCGTCGTTCTTCGTGCGGTTGGGGTCGGCCGTGGACCAGGCAATCACCTTGGTGCGGATCACTTCGCTGTTGGGGCCGGTAACCTCGTTGTTGTAGTCCTGATCGATCCGGACCTCGTAGAGCTGACCAAACGGATCCATCCAGCCGGAGCTGATCGTGCCACCGGAACCCTGAACGCCGTTCTTGTTGTTCTTCGCCCGCGGAATTTCCAGAAACACGATCCCGCGCGGATTGGCGGTGTCATCCTGGCCGGAAAGGATGTTCATCAACTCCACGGTGTTGGCATTCGTGCCCTCGCTGCCGACTTCGGGAAGGCGGTTGTATTCCGTCTCGTAGCCCTTGATCGCCATGACGATCTGGGTGGCGTCATTTTTCGCCCGTGCCTTGTTGGCATTGTAAAGGGCCTTGCCCACCGCCGGGAACAGCAGCGACATGAGAATGCCGAGGATCGCGATGACGACAAGAAGCTCGATCAGCGTGAAGGCGCGAGTGAAACGGGAGGAAGTCATGATTGCGTGGGGAAATTTCGCCCCGCCAGCGCCACAGGCAAGCATTTTCTTGTCACTTCAAGGGCCGCCCAGCAGATTACCGTCGTGTCCGCCAATCATCCGCGACCGCGCAAGCGCCGGGCCGCGACCGCCCGCCCGAAGCCGCTCCGCGAGCAAATCCTCGACCTCGTTCGCGACCGTCCCCTCGACAAGATCGAGATTTCCAAAAAGCTGAATCTCTCCGCCGACCGCCGGAGGGAGTTGCGTGCGGTGCTTTCGCAGATGGAGACCGCCGGCGAGATTGCCCGCGTCCGGAAGGACCGCTACGTCGTGCCGCGCGAGGCGGATCTTGTGACGGGCGTTCTGCAGGTTCATCCCAGCGGCGCGGCGCACCTGCTCAGCGAGCAGAAGGGCGTGCCCGACCTCTACATCAGCGCCGAAAACACGTGGACCGCGATGCATGGCGATCGCGTGGTTGCCCGGATCGTGAAGGATCCGCCCGCATCGGCCGTCGACTGGCGCCGGGGAAAACCGCAACCCGCACGCCGCGAGGGACGCGTCATCCGCATTCTTGTCCGCGCCAACGAAACCATCGTCGGCACGCTGCAGAAGTCGAAAAATTTCTATTACGTCGTCGCGGACGATCCCCGCTTCGTCCACAACCTCTACGTGCCGGCGCCCCCGCGGGAAATGGGCGCCCAGCCGGGGGACAAGGTCGTCGCGAAGCTCGAGGACTGGCCGTCGCGCCACATCAATCCCGAGGGCCGTGTGGTGGAGCTGCTGGGAAGGGCCGGAGCCCCGGGAGTGGACATGCTTTCGATCATTCGGAAGCATCGGTTGCCCGAGAAGTTTCCGGATGACGTGATCCGCGAGGCGGAGCGGATCGCGCCGCAGGTGCCTGCAAAGGAGGCCGCACAACGCGAAGATCTCCGCGACCGGTTCATTCTCACGATCGACCCCGACGACGCGAAGGATTTCGACGACGCGATCGAGGTGCAGAAAACGAAGGAAGGCTGGAGCGTCGCGGTGCACATCGCCGACGTGTCCCATTACGTGAGGCCGGGGACAAAGCTCGACCGCGAAGCCATCTCGCGCGGAAACAGCGTGTATCTCGCCGACCGTGTGATTCCGATGCTTCCGGAGGCGCTCAGCAACGGCATTTGCAGCTTGAAACCGGACGTCGACCGGCTGGCATTTTCCTGCTTCGCGGAGGTGTCGCGACAGGGTCGGGTGCATCGAGTGCGCTTCGCGAAAACCGTGATCCGCAGCGCCGCACGACTCACCTACAAGGAGGCGTTCGCGATCCTGCAGCGGAAACCCCGCACGGAACTCGAGCGTCGTGTGCACACGGCATGGGAACTTTCCTCGTTGCTGCGAAAAAAGCGCTTCGCGAAAGGCTCGCTCGATCTCGACTTCCCCGAGGTGAAGGTCTGGCTCGACGAAAACGGAAAACCCGTGCGTCTCGAGAAGGTCGAGAACGACATTTCCCATCAGCTCATCGAGGAGCTGATGCTGCTCGCCAACGAGTGCGTCGCCAGGGAGCTCAAGCTCGCGAAACAACCCACGATCCACCGCATTCACGAGAGCCCGGATCCGGACAAGCTTGCGGAATACCGGGAGATCGCGCAGACCTACGGGCTCAAGGCCGGAGACCTCGTCCAGCGCGACAATCTCGTCCGGCTGATCGCTGCCATGAAGGGCCAGGCCTTCGAGAATGCGCTCAAGATCGCGCTACTCAAAAGCCTCAAGCGGGCCGCGTATTCACCCGAGCCGCTCGGCCACTACGGCCTTGCGAAAGCGGACTACGCGCATTTCACGAGCCCGATCCGGCGCTACGCCGACCTCGTCGTCCATCGCTCGCTCGAGCGGAAACTCGGGCTGACCAAGCGCGGCCCATCGTCCACCGAGCTTGCCACGATCTCCGAGCACATCTCGAACACCGAGCGCGTCGCGGCCGATGCCGAGCGCGAATCCACGCGACTCAAGAAACTGGAATTTTTCCAGCTCCAGATCTCCTCGCGCCGGGGCGGCGTGTTCCCCGCCCGCATCATCGAAGTGCGCAACTACGGCCTGCTCGTCGAGTTGCCGGAATTTCTGCTCACCGGTCTGATCCACGTCTCCGCGCTGGACGACGATTTTTACACGCACGACGCGGCCCGTGGGCGATTCGTCGGGAAAAGGACGCGTCGCACCTATGCGGCGGGGCAGGATATCGAGGTGATCGTCGCGCGCGTGGACATGTTCAAGCAACAGGTGGACTTCAAACCGGCATCATAACATTTGCGCTTGTCCCGCGGCGCGCGTGGGCGATATTGCGCGAACCAGCCATCGACAAGCCGTAAACAGACCGAATGGACAATATCATCCAGGCCCGTGACTTGCAGATCGAGCGCAAGCACTTCTTCATCGAGTATCGCGAAAACGAACGCGGAAAATTCGTCCGCATTACCGAGGAAGCGCACGGCCGCCGCAACTCGATCATCATTCCGAGCACGGGTCTGCCCGAGTTCGCGCGTCTCTTCGACGAGGTCGCTGGGGCCGCCACGGCCGCGTCCTGAGCGGCTGAATCCGCAGCTCCGGGCAGTATTCCGGCAACCGCGATTCGGATACCCGTCACGCAAGCAACGTTGATTCTCCCGCCCGCCGGACGCCCGTCCATCCGGAACTTCAATGGTCTGACCGGAATCAATTCGCGTGTGCGACGCGTTGACACGCCATGTCTGCCTGATATCAAGGACGGTTCGCTCTACAGCTCATTTTCATTCTCTCATGTCGAAGAAAACCTCGAAAAAATCGGCCAAGGCGGCTCCCGCCCGCGGCAAGAAAACCAAATACGTCTACACCTGGGGCGCCGGCAAGGCCGACGGCGATGGCTCCATGAAGGCCCTCCTCGGCGGCAAGGGCGCGAACCTCGCCGAAATGACCCGCATCGGCCTCCCCGTGCCTCCCGGATTCACGATCACGACCGAGGTCTGCACGTATTTCTACGCCCACAAGAAGACCTATCCGCCGGAACTCCAGGCGCAGGTCGAGGCCGGCGTGCGCAACATGGAGAAGATCATGGGCTACAAGTTCGGCGACTCGAAGGGCTTCCCGCTCCTCGTCGCCGTCCGCTCGGGTGCCCGCGACTCCATGCCGGGCATGATGGACACGATTCTCAACCTCGGCCTCAATGACCAGACCGTGCTTGCGCTCGTCAAGGCGACGAACAACGAGCGTTTCGCGTGGGACTGCTACCGCCGCTTCATCCAGATGTATGGTGACGTCGTGCTCGGCGTGCAGAAGCGCGAGGGCGAGGATCACGAGCCGTTCGAAGTCGTGATCGAAGGCTACAAGCACGAGAAATACCACGCCGACGTGGACGACGCGAAGCTCACCGCCGAGGACTTCCAGCAGCTCGTGGCGCGCTTCAAGAAGCTCGTCAAGGAGCGCACCGGCAAGAGCTTCCCGGCCGATCCGTGGGATCAGCTCAAGGGTGCGATCGGTGCCGTCTTTGGCTCGTGGATGAACGATCGCGCGATCGTTTACCGCCGCAAATACAACATCCCGTCCGAGTGGGGCACGGCCGTCAACGTTCAGGCGATGGTCTTCGGCAACACTGGCGAAAACTCCGGCTCCGGCGTCGCGTTCACGCGCAACCCGGCCAACGGTGTGAAGGAATTCTACGGCGAATTCCTCATAAACGCGCAGGGTGAGGACGTCGTCGCCGGCGTGCGCACACCCGAGCCCGTCGCGCAGCTCAAGAAGCACCTGCCGAAACCCTACGCGGAGCTCGAGAAGGTCCGCCAGACGCTCGAGAAGCACTTCAAGGACGTGCAGGACTTCGAGTTCACGATCCAGGACGGCAAGCTCTACATGCTGCAAACGCGCAACGGCAAGCGCACCGCCGCCGCCGCGCTCAAGTTCTCCATGGACATGGTCAAGGAGAAGCTCATCGACTGGGAGACCGCGATCCTGCGCAACCCGGCCGACCAGCTCGACCAGCTCCTCGCTCCGATCTTCGACACCGCCGAGGTGAAGAAGGCGAAGGCGATCGCGACCGGCCTGCCCGCGGGCCCCGGCGCCGCCTCCGGCAAGATCTACCTTAACGCCGACCGCGCCGCCGCTGCGGCCGAGAAGGGGGAGAAGGTTCTCCTCGTTCGCAACGAGACCTCGCCCGAAGACCTCCGCGGCATGATCGCCGCCGAGGGCATCCTCACGGCGAAGGGTGGCGTCTCCTCGCACGCCGCGCTCGTCGCCCGCCAGATGGGCAAGGTCTGTATCTGCGGCGCCAGCGCGCTCCAGATCGACTACGACAAGAAGACCGTCACGGTGAGCGGCGACGTCTTCAAGGAGGGCGATTACCTCTCCATCGACGGAACCGCAGGCACCGTCTACGGCGGCCAGATCGCGACCGCTCCGTCGGAGATCATCACCGGCCTCCTCCACGGCAACAAGGCCGCGCAGAAGACCGAGAAGTTCAAGAGCTTCAAGCAGCTCATGGACTGGTGCTCGAAGGTCACCCGTCTCGAGGTCCGCACGAACGCCGACACTCCCGAGCAGACGCAGAACGCCATTGCGTTCGGCGCCACCGGCATCGGCCTCACCCGCACGGAGCACATGTTCTTCGAAGGGGATCGCATCGACGCGATGCGCGAGATGATCCTCGCGACCAACGTCGAGGATCGCAAGGCCGCCCTCGCGAAGCTCCTCCCCTACCAGCGCGAGGACTTCACCGGCATCTTCAAGGCGCTCAAGGGCTACCCGGCCACCATCCGCCTGCTCGACCCGCCNCTTCACGAGTTCCTGCCCCACACGAAGGAGCAGCAGCTCGATCTCGCGAANAANCTCGGCACGACCGTCGAGAGCATCCAGGCCCGCGTGCACGCNCTGCACGAGTTCAACCCGATGCTCGGTCACCGCGGCTGCCGTCTCGGCATCGCGTATCCCGAGATCACCGAGATGCAGGCCCGCGCCATCTTCGAAGCCGCGGCCGACGTCGCGAAGAAGAAGATCAAGGTCAAGCCCGAGGTCATGATCCCGCTCGTCGGGTTCAAGAAGGAATTCGACCTCCAGGCCGAGATCGTCCACCGCGTCGCGAAGGAGGTCATGGCCGAGAAGAAGGTCAAGTTCGACTACCTCGTCGGCACGATGATCGAGGTGCCGCGCGGTGCCCTCACGGCCAACGAGATCGCGCAGAACGCCGAGTTCTTCAGCTTCGGCACGAACGACCTCACCCAGACCGCGCTCGGCATCAGCCGCGACGACATGGGCAACTTCCTCACGCCCTACACCGAAAACGAGATCTTCAAGAAGAACCCGTTCGCGACGCTCGACCAGAGCGGCGTCGGTCAGCTCATGCAGATCGGCGTGGAGAAGGGCCGCTCGACCCGCCCGGGCATCAAGCTCGGCATCTGCGGCGAGCACGGTGGTGATCCGGACAGCGTGAAGTTCTGCCACAAGCTCGGCCTGAACTACGTGTCCTGCTCGCCCTACCGCGTGCCCGTCGCCCGCCTCGCCGCCGCCCAGGCTGCGATCGAGGAGAAGCGCGCCAGCAAGCCCGCTGCAAAGGTCGCGAAGAAAAGGAAGTAAACTCGCACGGCGGTGAAAGCCGCCACCCCCCCGGGGATTTCCCTCCCGGCGGAAAAACGCTCCGGTCGCGAAAGTGGCCGGAGCGTTTTCTTTTCACCGAAACTTCACTTGAGGCTGCGCGCGCCCGCCGTTCATTGGGCGCCATGCTCCGACGCCGCACCTTTCTTCGAAACTTGATTGGCGCAGGCGTGCTGGGCGCGGGCACCCCGGCTTATGCGCACCTGCTCGAGCGCCACTCCGTTCGCATCGAGCTCGTCCCGCTTGATCTTGGACTGGGACATCCTCTGCGGATCGCTGCGATCAGCGATGTTCATTTCGATCCCCTCTTCGAGACGGGTTATCTTCGACACATCTTTGCACTGATCGATGCCGCCGAGCCCGACCTCGTGTGCCACCTCGGCGACTACGTCACGAGAAGCACGAAACGCTTCGACGAGTTCGCCGCGCTGGCCGCGCGAGTCCAGGCACGCCTCGGTTCGTTCGCCGTGCTCGGAAATCACGATCAATGGTCCGACGACCGGGTGATCGTTTCCGCCCTCGAGTCCGCAGGTGTTCGCGTGCTGCGAAACGAAAGCGTGCCGATCCCGGGAGTGTCCGGATGGCAACTGGCGGGGCTGGAAAGCTACTGGGGCGGCAGGCCGAATCCAGCTGCCGCGATGCCTGCGGAGGCGGACGTCCGGTTCATCCTGCTCGTGCACGAGCCCGATCCGTTCGACATCATTCGCGATCCGCGCGCGCGGCTGCAGATTTCGGGGCATACCCACGGCGGACAAATCCGGGCTCCGTTTTTCGGGGCGCTACGGCTGCCTTCGTGGGGCCGGAATTACGATGCCGGCCTCTTCCGCGACGGGGACCGCCACCTCTACGTGACGCGCGGCGTGGGCACGGTCAGCATCCCGATGCGCTTCCACTGCCCACCGGAAATCACCCTCTTCGAGCTGTCGTAACGCCCCGGCCGCTCCGCGGAAAGGACGAGTCTACTTCCGTGGCCGGAATTTGTAGGCGAACACCGCCCGGACACCATCGATATTCCAAACCTCCTTGATCCCCACAACCCGGGAACGGAACCGGGCTGTCCCCTTGATTCAAACAGGAATCGCAGTCGTGCCCTCCTGAAATACGGACTTGTCCTTGTATCGCAGCAATTTGCCCCTGAATGAATAGCGGCCCTTTCCCCTGCCCGGCGAGGCTCCGGCGGCCTATGCCAACAGCGAGGACGAACGAAACGTGCGCCGGGAGAAGTTCAGATCCCGCTGGATGATGGCGCGGTTCGGCACCACGACGAGCACACTCCGGAGTTCCAGTTCCCCTCCAATCCCGTTCTTTCTGGCGCGAAGTTTTCCGGAGGACCGCCCTCTGACCGCCGCGGCTGGAGGCTGGGAAAGAACCAATTTCCCTTTGTATGTCCCGTCGAATCTTTCGAACGAACCTTCCTTGGCCTTCTGCGCAAACGCGTCAGCGGCCGCAAGGCACAAACACACGGCACCAAGCACCCGTCGCGCTGCGCGAGTGCCAAATCGACGGCCGGGATTAATCCCAGACTCCACCCCGCACGCCGACGCGCGCCCCGATTCGTTTTCTGCTGTGCGAATTTTCATGGCTTCTCCTTGGAGGTTGATGTGCATCGACGCCATCCATCGGACTGGAAGCAGGTGTTGAACGCGGACCGGATCGACAAAATGCCATTCGCTCAAGGTCCACCGGACCTTGAAACGGAAATCCCCCCCTCCGACGTCCCACGCACCACTTGATTCGTCATTCGCATGGCTGACGCCACTTGACTCGGGAGGTCTACCGTAATTTACGGCGCCGAACAAGCAAAATGCTTGCAAACAATCTCATGCGAGACCGCGAACGGCGGAGTCTCCGTCGCGATAGCTCATCCATTTCCGGTAGGGTTGGAAACGCAGGGATTCCGCCGCGGGCTTCACACGCTCGATCAACGCGAGTTGCTGCTCATGGGTCATCGGCTTGTAACTCGCCGCGATGCCCGCATTCTGCCGCAGCTGGGCGTCGGAACGCACGCCGCTGACCACCGTGGTAATCGGCTGGGACCACGAGAACGTCAGCCCCTCCTCCACCGTGATCAAGCCCGCTTCCACAGGCTGAAATCCGCCCGCGAAGGTTTTCATCGCCAGCGGAGCGATGCCCTGTTTCACAACTTCCGGGAGCACGGTCTCCACGAATCCACCGCCGCTGGCCTCCACCGCGGACACCGGAAACTGGCACGAATCGAACGGATACTTGTGGGCAAGCACCGCCAGATGCACCTGCGGGTTCGTGTGCCCGGTAAATCCGACATACCGGACCTTGCCACTCTTCTTCGCCTCGGTCAGGGCCTCGACGACGCCTCCCGGAGCGAAGCCTTTTTCCACCTGCTCCATCGTCGCGACCGCATGCCACTGCCAGAGATCGAGGTAATCGGTTCGCAGCCTCGCCAGCGACTCATCGAGCATCCGCATCGCCTCCTTGTATCCGCCGTCAAAGTGCGTGCAGACCTTGGTCATCACGAAAAATTTGTCGCGACGCCCGTCGATCAGCTTCCCCATCAGCTCCTCGGACGCGCCGTCGTGGTAGTCCCAGCAGTTGTCGAGAAAATCGATCCCGAGTTCCTCGGCGGTATCGATCATCTTCGCCGCCTCCTCGTCGGACGCGAGGCGGAGCGCATGTCCGCCAAGCGCGAGCGCCGAGACCGTGAAATCGTGCCGGCCGAACTTCCGTCGGGGCACCTTCCATTCGCCCGGCTTCGCCTGATTTTCCTGGGCGTGGCTTTGCGGCATTTCCGCGCCGCCGATTGCCAGGCCGGCACCCGCGAGGCCAAGCCGTTTCAAAAACTCCCGTCTCTGCAAAGAGGAGTCGCTCATATCGCTGATTGGTTTTCCAAGACCAGACTCCTCCGTGCATGGATTCGCAATCGAAAAAACCACGCGTGTGACAACCTTTGCGCTCTGGCGTAATGCATTTTCATGCAGACGCTCGAGATCCCGCTCAACGTGCCGGATCTCTGGCAGCAGGACGCCGTGCGGGCGCTCCGCGCCGGACGGGACGTGATCGTCGACGCGCCAACCGGCGCCGGAAAGACCCGCATCTTCGAGCTGTTCGTCGAATCCGGCGACGCCACGCGGCACGGTCAGGCGGTCTACACGGTTCCAACGCGCGCGCTGGCAAACGACAAATGGCGCGAATGGCGCGAGCGCGGCTGGCGTGTCGGCCTCGCGACCGGAGACCGCACGGAGCAGGCGGATGCGCCCGTGCTGGTGGCGACTCTCGAGACGCAACGGGAGCGCATCCTCGTCCGGCGCGCACCGGCGTTTCTCGTGATCGACGAATACCAGATGCTCGCGGATTCGCGCCGCGGACTGAATTACGAGCTCGCCCTCGCGCTGTCTCCAGCCTCGACCCAGCTTCTTCTACTGAGTGGCAGCGTGCGCAATCCCGGCGACGTCGCGGAGTGGCTGCAGCGCCTCGGGCGCGATCCCCACCTCGTGCGCGAAAGTCAGCGGCCCGTTCCGCTCGAGGAACTGCCGGTGGAAAATCTGCCTCGCGTTCCGGTGGAGGGATTCTGGCCGCGGGTCGCGGTCGGCGCGATGGTGGCGGGTCTTGCGCCACTGCTCATCTTTGCCCCCCGCCGCAAGGAGGCGGAACGAATCGCCCGCAAGATCGCGGAGGCACTTCCGATCGACGACGGCATCCCGCTCCGGCCCGAAGCCGAACGCCTGCTCGGCCGCGATCTGTCCCGGCTCATCCCAAGGCGCGTGGCATTTCACCACAGCGGACTGCCCTACGCTGCACGTGCCGGCTGGATCGAACCCCTCGCAAAAAACGGCCATCTCCGGGTGATCGTCGCAACCACCGGCCTCGCCGCCGGGATCAATTTTTCCGTTCGTTCGACGATGGTTGCCAACACGTCGTATTTCGACGGCCCGTTCCAACGAGAGCTCCGATCCGACGAATTGCTCCAGATGTTTGGCCGCGCGGGACGGAGGGGGCTGGATGAAAAGGGAACCGTTCTCACCGCGCATGGCAGTCCGGGCCTGCACGATGGCGCGCCACGCCGGCTCCGCCGCGTCAACGAGCTCGACTGGCCGACGCTGATCCGCGTGATGGAGGAGGCGGACGCGCATGGCGAATCACCGCTCGAGGCGGCCGCCGCCGCCGGAGACCGGCTTTTCAGCCGGCAGAAGGTGAACGCCGGATTCGTGCATGCGGAGTCCGCTCCGGAGCCGCCCAATCGCTTCGGACCGACCCGCGAGGAGTTTCTCGATTCCCACGGGGAATGGCAGGCGCTGAAGACCGCGAAATCCGTGGAGACCCCGCTTGCAGACTGCCTTGCCCGGCATCGCGACAAATGGCTGCCCGCGCTTCGCATTGCCGCAGTGGCGGAAAAATTCGGCCCGGGCCGTCTCTGCCGGCTGCGGAATGACACCGGCTTCCGCTACGGAAAGGAAATTACGATCGGCCATCCCGCAGACTCCGCCGGACGGATCCGGCCCGCGGGCTGGATTCAAAAGAAGCTCCATCTCGCGAAGGACGAAACCTTTTCCGAGGCGGAGTTTCTGGACCATGTCGTCCCCTTGCTCGCGGGCGGATTCCTCGGCGCGGCACCGCTCGGTCTGGTGTCCCGCGGCAGCGCGGTTGCCCTTCAGCTCGATCCCGGAACGATTCACATTCCCGCACTCGTAGACTCCCTGCAGCGTCCGCTGCTTGATCCTCCGCGTCGTCGTGTCGCTGTCGCCGCGGAAACGGGCTACACGACGGGGCCGGTTCAATTTCAGCCTCCGGCCGGATCGCCCGCGCATGCATGGCGAAAGCTGGGGCTCGTCGATGAAAATGGCCGGCCCACGGCACGCGGACGCATTTTCTGCCGGTTCCAGTCCGGCGAGGGACTGATGATTGCGGCGGCGTTGGAGGACGAGTCCTACGACGTGACGGAGATGGTCTGTCATCTCGCGAATCTCCGCGGCGGGCATCGGTTCGCGGATGCCGGTGGCGCAAGCGGCCGGCTCGCCGTCGCAGCGCGCGCGGCCTACGGACACGTTGACCACGAAGGCTACCTGCACGCCGGACTTTGTCCGGGGTTCGGAGAGGGAACCTGGGAAATCCTCGAGCACTACCAGTCGAAAGGCGCGGCGGCTCTCGCCGGAACCGAGGTGTCCACGGGCGACGTGGAGCGGGCCTTGCTGGAGTGGCGCAGTTTGCTGCGGCATGTCGTTCACGCGCCAGCTCCGGACGTGCCGAGATGGGAGGAATTCGTCGCCGCCGCCCGTGCGCAACTGGGTGCTCAGCCAGCTTCTCCGGATGCACTGCCGGAGCTTCCAGCCGCTCTTCGCCGACGCGCCGCGGAGCGGTCCGTTCGCCTCCGCCCGCCGACCCGCTAGTTCACGACGCGCACCGGCGTGCCGAGCGGCGCGTTTTCGAAGAAGGCTTCAGCCATGTGATCGGGGAGGCGGATGCATCCGTGCGAATCCGGAAAGCCCGGCAGATAGCCGGCGTGAAGGCCCACCCCGCCGTGAATGCGCAGGAAATACGGCATCGGCGCCCCCTGGAATTTCGTGCCGGGCGGACGCGGATCCCGAGTCACGTCGACGTTCTGCACAACGGGATATCCGGCATCGTTGACGTAGTCGCCGTAGAGATTTGAGCGGTGATTCTTGTTGCGCTGAATGACCTTGAACACGCCCCGGGGCGTCGGATTCTGCGCGTTTCCGCTGGAAATTGGCGTTTCCCCGACAAGCTGGCCACCCTTGTAAAAATAGGCCTTCTGCTCCGAAAGGTTGACGGTGATCGACGGAGATCCGGACACACCGTCCCCTCTCCAGTAGGCCGTCCTTTCCGCTTCGCGCGCCTTCGCCCGACTGGATGGCACCGTGACCACCCGTCCGTTCGCACCGAGGAACATCGTCGACTCATCGAGCGACCGGACGGTTGTGGAGCCTCCCTGCCGCGTCGTCTCGCACGCGGCAAGCGCCACGACACAACCAAGCGGGAAGAGGAGCTTTCTCATCGGACAATCCGGACCGGCGTCCCCTTCTCGACGTTCTCGAAGAAAATGGCCGCCATCTCCGGCGGCATCCGGATGCAGCCATGCGAATCCGGCACTCCGGGCAGGAAGCCCGCATGCATGCCCACTCCGCCGACGATCCTCATGAAATGCGGCATCGGGGCGCCCTTGAAGATCGCACCCGGCGGCTTCGGATCCTTCGTCACGTCGACGTCCTTCTGGATCACGTTGCCCGCGGCATCCACATATTCGCCGTAGAGGTTCGAGTAATGATCCTTGTTCTTCTGGATGATCTTGAAACTCCCCGTAGGCGTGTCGAAGCCCTCACGTCCGCTCGAAATCGCGGAAACGCCGACGAGCTTCGCTCCCTTGTAGAAATAGGCCGCCTGCTCGGTGAGGTTGATTGTGATCGACGGCGGACCAGACACACCGTCGCCATCCCAGTAGGAGTTGGCCTCCGCCAGCGTGGACGCCTTGCCACGGCTGACAATCTCGTGCCCTCCCCCCAGATAGCTTACCGAAGTGCTGGTGAGTCGGGTGTCGTAACCAGCACATCCGACCAGCACGGCGGCCGCGGCAAGGGAAAGAATCGTCGGGAGCTTCATGCGGTCTGTCGGGCGCGAGGAATAAATGAAACGGCCCGCCCGCCGTCAAGCACTGCGGATGACGTGACGACGCCGTTGCGGCAATGCCTGCCAATTGCTAGCGTGGGTGGTAATCACACCCATGCCTACTTACGAATACGAGTGCGCCAAGTGCCATAAGACGTTCGAAATCTTTCAGTCCATGAAAGACGAGCCCTTGAAGACGTGCCCGGACAAAAAGTGCAAAGGGAAGGTCAAGCGACTCATCGGCACAGGTGCGGGCCTGATTTTCAAAGGCTCGGGGTTCTACATCACCGATTACCGCAGCGAGGGCTACAAGGCCGCCGCGAAGAAGGAGAACTCTTCGAAGTCCTCCGGCGACAAGCCCGCGGCCTCGAAGAAATCCGATGGCTGACACGGGTAACGGCGGGGCGGCGATTCGCTGCACGGCGTGCGGATTCGAGAACAGCCCGCTGATCCAATATTGCCAGGATTGCGGCGCGAGGCTCGATCCCGCCGCAACCGTTGCAGTGTCCGCCCCGGCCTCCAGACCCGTCGGACCGCCCGTCGTTTCACTTTCGCAGCCTCGCGTCCCGGCTGACCCGGCGCCTCCTCCGCAGGCGGCGGTCCCGAAATCGGCTCCTCTTCCGAAAAGCAAGCCGCGGACGCGGGTGGAGTTTCCGCTCGCGACGATCATCATCGTCCTTCTGCGCACGATCTTCTACGGAGCGCTCGCCGCCGTTGTCATCCAGCTCGTTCGCAAGCCGGCCGCGATGCCACCACCGGCCCCGAGATTGCAACCCGAGGTGGCGGAAACCGCCCGACGAAAACTGCAGGAAAACGCGGAGACGGGAAAGCCGGTGCAAGCCCCCTGGGAGAGCGTGAACAGCTACCTCGCGACGGTGCTCCAGCCCGGCGGAGACGGGAGTGTGAAATCCGTTTCCTTCTCGCGGGCGGCGGTCGCTCCCAACGGGGACGGGTTCTCGCTGTTCACCGAGCGAAAGGTATTGGGGCTGCGGCTTTTCTCCACCATTTCCTACCGGCCCGTGAGTCGTGGCGGCGGCACCGGTCTCGTCGCTACAGGGGCGGCCGTCGGCCGGATTCCCCTGCCGGAATGGGCGGCCGGGCTGGTCGAGTCGTCGCTCGGAGGACTGGACATCGCGCTTTATTCGGAGCTGGAAAACCTTCGAAATGCGCGGAAGGTGGAGATCGGCCCCGACGCGGCCGTGATCCAGTTCGCTTCGCCGTGATTCGCAAAACCATTGCCTTCCTCCTGCCGATCGCCACCACCTTTGGCGCGGCTCTGGAGATGCCCAGACGCTCGGTAAGCTCCTCCGAGCAGTTTGTGGTGTATGCCGACAGCGGCCCGACCCGATCGAAGATCGCCATCCGGGCCGAGGATCTCAAAAAGGAGTTTCTCGATCTTCTGCAGGTAAAGGAGAACCCCTGGAAGGTGCCGATCATCCTGAACATCGGCGCACCGCCTCCCAACAAGAAGCGTCCGCCGAAATCACAGTTCGGGGTTTATGAAGGGGACGCCGAGACCGCGAAGATCCAGATCGACGTCTTCGACCTGAGCCACCTCGATTCCTCGGATTTCGATGCGCAAATTCTCACGGCGGTCGCGCTTGAATACGCCTATCGGAATACCCCCATCCTCGCGGGCCGGTCCTTCGAGATGCCGCCACCGTGGCTGGCGGAAGGGGTGCTCGAACGCCTCCAGGCAAAACGGGGTGGAGTGAAAGCCAGCCTCTACTCGAGCCTCCTCGCCGGAGGGAAAACTCCGAAACTGGAGTCCTTTCTCGACACCGACCCGGCCCGGCTGGACCCGACCTCGCGCGCAATCTATCGCGCGCAATCCGCGGCCTTCATCGAGGCGCTGCTTGATCTACCGGAAGGCCGCAAGGGGTTGCGCGAATTCCTTTCCGCCCCGCGCAAGGCCCGCGGCGCCCTGAATGACCTGCCTGCTGCCTTCCCCTCCCTGCAGAACGATCGGGAGCAACTCGGCCGCAAGTGGCTGCTGGCCATCGCGCGCGCCTCTGCGTCGAACCGCGTGGATCCTCTCTCGACCCGCGAGACCGCCACCCAGCTTGCCGAGATCCTTGACGTGAAACCACTACCCGACCCGAAGCATCCCGAGGTCGCCGCAATGTCCGGCCCCTACGCGTTGGAAACCATCGCCCGCAGCCAGGGGGGGCCCTTCATTCTCGCGCAAACAGCCGACAGCCTGCTGCGCCTCTCCATCCGTGCCCATCCCCTCTACAAACCCGTGGTCGACGAATATCTCTCCATTGTCCGCGAACTGGCCGCGCGTCCCAAACGCCGTGTCGACAAACGGATCTCCGCCGCCGAGCAGATGCGCGCGGCGCTCACGCAGCAGACGACGGAGATGAACGACTACATCGATTGGGTCGAGGCCACCCAGCTCCGGGAGGAGAACGAGGATGTGGCCGCGGCGGTCATCGAGGTCGAGGCAATCCAAAGCCCTCCACCACGCACAGACGCGATCACGCGATACATCGACGCCGTCGCCGAACGCGGGTGGTGAGCCGGTCCGCCATTCCTCGTTGCGCGGCGCCGGAAGCCGCTTATCATGCTTCCGCCATGTTTCAACTCACGCGGCGGGAGCGAATGCTGGTTGCCGGCATCCTGCTCGCGTTCCTCACCGGACTGGCGGTCAAGCACTACCGCTCGCAGGAGGGCAAGGCGGATCTGGGATCGAAATCACCGATGCAAAACGTTAGTTTCAGCGAAGCCCTCGACGGCATTATCGCCCGGGATTCCCGCTACGACCGGGAGGCCTATTCCTTTCTCCGCGATGCGCTGGAGTTCACCATCAAAAAACAGCGCAAGACCCGGAAGGAGGAACCCCTCGACGTTCCCGCGGCGGAGCTGCTCGACGGATTCCGTCTCTACGCATTGAAGGAATTCGGCCCGATGGCCCCGACCGTGCTCGGATACTGGGGCGTCCGCTCCTGCGAGGATATCGGCAACCTCGTCTTCAATCTCGTGGACGCAAATATCTTCAGCAAAACCGAGCAGGACACGATCGAGGCGTTCCGCAATGGGTTCGCGTTCGAGGAGGCATTTGTCGCGCCGTTTCGGCCCGCGAAGAATAATTTGAGCGAATCCAGCCCTCCGTGTGTCTCACGGGGTTCATGAGGGCGTTGTTTTTCTCTTCCGGTATCATGGCATTGCTCGCAACGACGGGATTCACCCAGACCGCTCCATCGAATCCCGCGCTGGACGAAACCCGGGTCTCCGTGCCGTCGCTGCCGGAATCGACCGCCCAGATTTTCACCCTGCCAAACGGTCTGACGATCATTGTCGACGAGGACCACTCCGCGCCCGTGGCCAGCGTCCAGGCATGGTGCGAGACGGGAAGCATCGACGAGGGCAAATGGATGGGTGCGGGACTGTCGCACATCCTGGAGCACATGCTCTTCAAGGGCACCGACACGCGCCCGCCCGGCTCCATCGCGCGGCAGGTGCAGGACCGCGGCGGATACATCAACGCCTACACGTCCTTCGACCGGACCGTTTACTACATCGACACGCCGGCCGAGGGGGCTTCGGAGGCCGTTGACATCCTCGCGGACGTGATGGTGAACGCCACGCTCCCTCCCGAGGAATACGAAAAGGAGCAGGAGGTCATCCGGCGCGAGTTCGCGATGGGATTCGACGATCCCGACCGCGTGAGCTCGAAGCTGATGTTTGCGACCGTCTTCTCGCAAAGTCCCTACCGGCACCCGGTCATCGGCTACCTCGACATCTACAACAAGCTCACCCGCGAGGATGTGCTCGCCTACTACCGCGAGCGCTACGTGCCGAACAACATGTTCTTCGTGATCGTCGGCGACGTGGACACGCAGGCGGTGCGTTCGCAGCTCGAATCGTTCTTCGAAAAGCATCCGCGCAAGGCGCTCGCGCCCGTGTATGTGCCGCATGAACCACCCCAGGTCGGCGCGCGTCGTGTCGAGGAGGAATTCCCCACCAAGCTCACACGCTTGAGCCTCGCGTGGCCTCTGCCTCCGATCACCAGCCCCGACACGCCCGCGCTTGACGTGCTGGGCTACGTCCTGGGCGGCGGGGCCAGCAGCCCGCTCAATCAGGAAATCCGGGAAAAGAAGCGCCTCGCGTTCCAGATTGGCTCCGGTTCCTACGCGCTCGACGACGGCGGGCTTTTCGCGATCCAGGCAATATGCGAGCCCGACAAACGCGGCGAGGTCGAGAAGGAGTCCCTCGCCATCCTTCAGGACGTCCAGACCAATGGGATCTCCGATGGCGCCATCGACAAGGCACGCAACGCCCTGCTTGCCGGCCAGCTTGGCGCGCTGACGACGGTTCGCGGACGCGCCGCCGACCTCGGCTCCAACTGGCTTTACGCAAGAAACCTCAACTTTTCCCGGGACTATCTCGAGGCGGTGAATCGCGTGACGGCGGCGGACGTGCAGCGCGTCGCGAACCAGTATCTCACCCCCGAGCGATTGAATGTGATCTCACTCAATCCCACGGGAACACTCGCCAGGGAAAAGGCGGCTGCTCCTGAGGCTCGGGACCTCGAGATCAAAAAATACACCCTTCCGAACGGACTGCGCCTGCTTGTGCGCGAAAATCCGAAGGTCCCGCTCGTCTCGATGTCGGCCGTTTTCAAGGGCGCGCTTCTCGCCGAGACGCCGGAGACCAATGGCATCACCGCCGTGATGGCAAGGGCGATGACCAAGGGCACAAGTTCACGCACCGCCCGCGAGATCGCGGAAACGATCGAAGGCGTCGGCGGTTCGATTGACAGCAACTCGGGCAACAACAGCTTCAGCATCTCGGTCGGCGTGATGAAGCCCTACCTCGCACTCGGCATCGACCTGCTCGCCGATGTCGTGAAGAACCCGAGCTTCCCCGAGGCGGAAATCGAAACAGAGAAGGCCGCGCAGATTGCAGCCATCGATGCCGACGCGGACGAGCCGATGAGCGTCGCGCGCGATCTGCTTCGCGCGAATCTTTTTACCGGTCACCCCTACGCGATGAAGAGCCTCGGCTCTCCGGAGGCTATCGGCAGACTCGACGCCGCCCAGCTCCGTGCCATGCATGACCGCGTCGTCACCGGAAAGAACGGCGTGATCACCGTCTTCGGCGATGTGAACGCCGAAGAGGTCTTCGAACTTGTGAGCAAGGCCTTCGGAGACCTCCCCGCGGGCGATGGTTCCCTGCCCGATCCGGCCCCAGGCGCGGCGCCTGCCGAGCCAAAGAGCATCGCCGAGTCCCGCGATATGAGCCAGGCGGTCGTGATGATCGGATATCCCGGCGTGAACATGCACAGCCCGGACCGGGTTGCCGTGGAACTCATCGACACCGCGTCCAGTGATCTCGGCTCACGGTTCTTCGACAGCATCCGCGAAAAGCTCGGCCTCGCCTACTTCGTCGGCTCCACGCAGTTCATGGGCCCCGAGTCCGGCGGATTCGTCTTCTATCTCGGCACGGACCCCGCAAAGGCGGAAAAGGTGCGCAGCGTCTTCAAGGACGAGATCGCGAAACTTGCCGCCGAAGGTCTGACTCCCGAGGAACTCGCCCGCGCGAAGAAGAAGCTGCTCGGCGCCGAGGCGATCCGGAATCAAAGCGATGCCGCGATGGCCCAGGTGGTCGCTCTGGATGAATTGTTCGGTCTCGGCGCGGACTACCACCGCAAACGCCGCGAACAGATCGAAGCGGCGACCCTCGAGCAAACCCGCGAGGCGGCGAAGAAGTATTTCGACACGCCCGGGAGCGTGGAGGTCGTTGTCGCCCCCGGCTCCGAACCAAACCCCTCCTGAGCGTGGAGCACCCACGCCAACCCCTACTCTTCCATGGCAGAAGTCCAGCGCACGCAGCTTTCCGGCGAGATCACGCAGCGGTTCATCGAGTTCATCATGATGCAGTCGCAGCAGGCTCAGCTTTTCCTCGGCCGCATCCCGAATCCGCAAACGGGCAAACTTCAGCCCGATCTCGCGGTTGCACGCATGCTCATCGATCAGCTGGAAATGATCCGCGAAAAGACACGCGGCAACCTCAACCACGAGGAAACCGAGATCCTCGGCGGCATCCTCTCCGACCTGCAGTCCGCCTACGTCCAGGCGCAGACGGGCGGCGCCGGGTCGTAGACGATCTCCGCTCTAGAGCGGGCAGGTGAACTGATACGTGCCGGACCCGATCGAGAGATAGGCGTTGCCGTTTTCGACGCGCAGTGGTTTGACAGACGGCACCTCACCGAGCGGCTTTCCGCCCTCGCGGATGCCCGCAGGATTGGACGTCGGAAGCACCACGGTCGCCGTGGAGCCCACAGGGACGACGCAGTTGACCGAGAGCGATCCGCCCGTCTTCTTCCATCCGCAGGCGGCTGTTCCGCGGATCGTCTCCAGTCGGGCCTTCGCCTCGGTCAACCCACCGCCAACCTGCGGTTGAAAAACAATGTGCCGGTAGGCCGGAGCGGACGGATCGAGCCCGATGCCTGCGAGCGAACCAAACATCCACTCCCCACACGATCCGAACGAGTAGTGGTTGAAGGAATTCATGCCGACATCCTGAAATCCCTTGTCCGGCGTCCACCCATCCCAGCGCTCCCAGATCGTGGTGGCGCCCTGCTTCACCGAGAACAGCCACGACGGAAAGCTCTCCTGCAGGAGCAGCTTGAATGCGGTGTCCACATGCCCGGTCTCCGTCAGCACCGGCAGGAGATAGCTCACGCCGAGAAAGCCCGTCGAAATGTGATCGCCCTTCGCCTTGATGTCCTCCACAAGGTATCGGGCTGCAGCGGTCCGCAGCTCGTCGGGCACGAGATTGAGTTTCAACGCCATCGCGTAGCCGGCCTGCGTATTGGCGCCAATGCGACCATCGGGTTTCACGAACCGCTTGATGAACGCCGCCTTGATGTCCTCGAAAAGCCCGCGGTATTTCGCAGCGTCGTCCTCCCGGCCAAGCACCCCGGCAATACGGGACACGAGATCGGTGGAATAGGCAAAATAAGCGGTGCCGACGAGGTCCTTCGGCGTGTCGGCGTTGATGGAGAGCCAGTCGCCGTGATCGGCGCCGCGGTCACGATCGCGGATCAAATCCGTGCTTTGCTCGCGGCACCATTCGATCCACTTGACCATCCCGTCGTAGTGGCGCTCGAGCACCTGCGTGTCGCCGTAAATCTGGTAGATCGTCCACGGACAGATCACGCCTGCGTCACCCCAGCCGGGGGCTCCCGCGATGTCGATGATACGCGGCGCCACGTCGGCATACCGCCCGTCCTCGAACTGCGCGTCCGTCACGTCGGTGAACCATTTCGTGAAGAACGCGGCGACATCCGCATTCATCGTCGCGGTGCGGATGAACACCTGCGCGTCTCCCATCCAGCCCAACCGCTCGTTGCGCTGGGGGCAGTCGGTCGGAATGCTCAGGAAATTTCCACGCTGTCCCCACTCGATGTTGGACTGCAGCTGGTTGAGGAGCGGCGACGAACTCGTGAACGTCCCCGCCTTCGGGGTGTCCGAGCCAACGACAATGCCTTTGACGGCATCCTTCGACAGCGTGCCGGGAAGTCCCGACAGCTCGACATAGCGGAAGCCATGGAACGTGAATCGCGGCTCCCACACCTCCAGCCCGCCGCCCTTGCACACGTAGACATCGGTGGCCAGTGCGGTGCGGAGGTTCTCCGTGTAAAGGGTGCCGTCCGGCTTGAGCATTTCCCCGTGACGCAGCGTGATCTGCGTCCCCGCCGGTGCCTTCACCGCAAGACGGATCCAGCCGACCATGTTCTGCCCGAGGTCCACGATCCACTTGCCCGGCTCGGGCTGGGTAATCTCTTTTGCCGGCAATTCCATCAAAACGCGCACCGGCTCCGACGGCTGCCAGTCCAGCGAGCGATCGGTCCGCTCCTCCCGAACGCGAACGGCCTGCCACGAAGTGTCATCCAGACCGGCGGACGCCATGCCCGGCACCTCCAGACGGGCATCATAAATTTCGCCCATCAAGAGATCGGAACCGAGAATCGGCCCCGCGTGCGCCTTCCACGTCGCGTCGGTCGCGATGATGTCCGTGGTGCCGTCGTCGTAGGTGACCTCGAGCTGCGCCAGGAAGGCCGGCTTCGTGCCGTAGAAGTTGTAGCTCCACGCAACGTGGCCGCAATACCAGCCATCCCCGATCATCGCCGCCAGTGCGTTCGCCCCTCCGGTCAGCGCATCGGTCACGTCGTAGGTCTGGTAGAACACCCGCTTGTTGTAATCCGTCCATTCGGGGGCAAGCACCCGGTCTCCAACGCGCGAGCCGTTGAGGAGCACTTCATAGACTCCCAGCGCGGTCGCATACAGCCGCGCCCGCGCGATCGGCTTGTCCGCAAGCTCGAAACGCTTTCGGAGAATCGGCACCGGCCTCGGAAGGAAACTTCCCATCGATCCCCACGGCCCTTCGCCAAACGGACACACTTCCACCGCTTCCGCCCATTCACTGGATTTTGGCTCAGCGGCCGCGGTGGCGGCCTGCCAGGAACCATCGGTCACGACCGCCTCCGTTTTTCCGTCTTCAAACGTCAGCAGCAGCTTCGCGCAAAGTCCGGCTTGACCGCCGCGATTCGTCGCAGAAACGGTCAGCACATTTTCTCCGGACTTCAGCACCGGCTTCACGTCGAACGTCTGAAGCTTCCGCCATCCGTCCTTTTCATCGAACGCTCCGACCTTGCGTCCATTCACCGAGGCCTCGAACGCGTCGTCGACGGTAATGAGCAACTGCGCCTCCTTGATCCGGGAAGACGCCGGAATCTCGAAGCGTTTCTGGAAATGGCGGGTCCCGTCCGGAGTGGAAACCTTCAGGTCCGCCCCCTCCTCGGCGCTCCAGATCCAGGCCGCACCAAAGAGGTTCCTGCCGCTCGCGACGTTGCTGGAGATTTCCGCAGGGGCCTCCACCCACTCCGCCTTCCAATCATCGGACTCGAGCAGGCCCATTTCCCACGCCGCCGGTTCACTCCACGGTGACGGCACGCCTTTCCCATCCCAAACGCGCACCTTCCAATGAAGCCGTTGCTTTGATTTCGGCTCCGGTCCGGAATAGACAATATGCGCATTCTCCGCGGACTCCACCTTCCCCGTGTCCCAGAGATCACCCTCGTCCTTCGCAAGGATCTCCGGATCCGACGCGACGAGGATCTGATAGCCGGTCTGCGCCGCGCCGCGCTCCGAAGTCCGCACCACCCAGCTCAGCCGCGGACGGGTCTGATCCATTCCAAGGGGATTCACCAGATATTCGCAGCGCAATGTGTCGACCTTCCATTGGGTCGCATCGGCAAAAACCAACGCCGGCTGGGTGAATACGGTCAGGATCAGGAGGAACTTCAAAAACTTCATTTTCGATTCGGGAGGCCCGGTCACGATCGATGGAGGGAATCGATCGATCCGGCGATGGATGACACGGATTGGAAAGAGCGAACCTCCTGTCGGAAAGTGTCGCTTCATGTGGGAGTATCTGCGATCGGCACGGGTTTCAACCAACTTTCGCCCGGAATTCGCTCCAAATCGGAAATTTGGGGGACGCGCGGGCCATGAGGTGCGGCACGCCTTCTCACAGAAATTCGGAATTCCCATTCCCGGCAGACCGTGGATTTTCCGTTGACAACCGCCGCCCTTCGGCCAGTCTTTTGCGCAACGTAGAACGCGCTCCAGTCCGGCATCCGGCGCTCCCTCGATCCGCATTTCGTCTGGAGCAAGAGTCCGTTCAACACCCTCACGGCGCGGCCGACCGTTTTCGCAGACGGCCGCATCATTCGTAGAATCCGTAATCGAGAACCATGGCCGGCCACAACAAATGGTCGAAGATCAAACGCACGAAAGGCGTCCTTGACGCGAAGCGGGGAAAGATCTTCTCCCGACTTTCGAAGGAAATCACCGTCGCCGCACGGCTCGGAGGAGGCAACCCCGCCTTCAATCCCCGCCTCCGCGCAGCGATTCAGGCTGCCCGCGCCGAATCGATGCCCAATGACAACATCGAGCGCGCGATCAAGCGCGGCACCGGGGAGGCCGATGCCGCCGTCGTCGAGGAACTCATTTACGAAGGTTACGCACCCGGAGGTGTCGCCCTGATTATCGAAGCCGCGACAGACAACAAGAACCGCACCGCCGCTGACATTCGCTCCGCCATGTCGAAGAACAATGGCAGCCTCGGCGGTCCCGGCAGCGTGGCGTTTATGTTTCGCCGCAAGGGGCAGATGACGGTGCCCGTCAGCGCAATCGACGAGGACCGGCTGCTCGAAGTGATTCTCGACGCCGGCGCTGAGGAGTTGACACAGGAGGAGGATCGGTTTTTGATTACTACACCTCCCGATCAGTTGTATTCCGTCGCGGAGGCCCTCAAGACTGCGGGCATCGAGCCCGAGTCGCCGAAGCTCACGTTCATTCCAGGGAATACGGTTGCGGTTACCGACGAACACACCGCCGCCCAGGTGCTCAAGCTCTGCGACGCGCTCGACGAACTCGACGACGTGATGAACGTCCACGCCAATTTTGACATTCACGAAGACACACTGGCCCGACTCTAGGGCCGCCCATCGCGATCCACTGCGGATCCGCGCCAACACATTCCATTTTTCCAATGACTGAGGACACCGAAACGCCCGCTGCCGCCCCCGCGGAACCCTCTCCTCCTGTAGAAGCCACCACGCCCGTGGAGACCACGGCTTCGGAACCCTCCGCTCCCACAGAGGCCAACACGGAGGCCGCCGCTTCGCAGGATTCGCCCAGGGGATCCCGCAGCGAAAAGACGCGCCGTCCACGCCGGGGCCGCAAACCGCGCCGCACGAAAGGCGACAAGACGGAAAAAGGCGACGCCGCGGGTGACGAGGGAACCGCCCCCGCGTCCGAGGAAGCGCAGTCTCAACCGCAGGCCGGATCCGAAACCCCCGCCTCCGTGGAGACGCCGTCCGCACCACCGCAACCCGCCGAACCTCCCCCTCCCCCCGTTTACGCCGAAGGCATTGTGGAAGTTTCGGGCAAGGGCTTCGGATTCCTCCGCGAGCCTAAGCGGAATTTCACCCAGTCGAACAACGACGTGTTCGTCACGCCCGAGGTCATCCGCAAACACAACCTGCGCGACGGAATGTGGATCAAGGGCGAGACCCGCCGCGGACCCCGCGGACCGCAGCTCTTCAAGCTCACCGAGCTCGAGCATGAGGATCCCGCGAACTTCGGTGACTTCCCCGTGTTCGAGGAACTCACCACCGTGAGCCCCAACCAGCGCATCAAGCTGGAAACCACCTCCGATCTCTACACAACGCGCGTGATCGATCTCATCGCGCCGATCGGCCGCGGCACGCGTGGACTCATCGTCGCCCCGCCCCGCACCGGCAAGACCACGCTGCTTCAGCACATCGCTGCGGCCGTCGCGCAGAATCATCCCGAGATCAAGCTGATCATCCTGCTTGTGGACGAACGTCCCGAGGAGGTCACCGAAATCCGCCGCACCTGCCCGACCGCGGAAGTGATGGCCAGCTCGAACGACTCGGACAACAAGACACACACCCGCATCTCCCAGCTCGCGATCGAGCGCGCCAAGCGCCTCGTCGAGATGGGCAAGGACGTCTTCGTCCTTATGGATTCGCTCACCCGCATGGGCCGCGCGTTCAACAACGCCCAGGGCGGTGGCGGACGCACCATGTCCGGCGGTGTCGATTCCCGCGCGCTGGAAATCCCGCGCAAACTCTTCGCTGCCGCGCGCAACACCGAGGAGGCCGGTTCGTTGACGATCATGGCGACCGCGCTCATCGAAACGAACAGCCGCATGGACGACCTGATTTTTCAGGAGTTCAAGGGCACGGGAAACATGGAGCTCGTCCTCGGCCGTCTCATCGCCGAGCAGCGCATTTATCCGGCCGTGGATATCTTCCAGTCGGGCACCCGCCGCGAGGAACTCCTCCTCCCACCCGAGGACCTGCACAAGATCAACGTCATCCGTCGCGGACTCGCCGGCCACAAGCCGATCGAGGCGATTGAGCGCCTGCTCTTCTTCATCCGCAAATACCCGAGCAACGCCGAGATGCTCAAGGGTCTGCCGGGCTAGGATTGCAGATCGATAGCTGGCTCCTGGCAGGACGCTGGAAGATCCGCCGGCCTCACTCCATCTGCACGTCGAGCTCGAGGATGCCGACGCAATAGCCGGGCTGAGGCCTCATGTGCACGCGCACCGCATCGATGGTAATCGGCGATGCCGGGTGCACGATGTTGATCTGGTCCTTCTGCATCTGGTAGGCGTCTGTCGTGTAGAGTTTCAGCGGCTCCCATTTGCCGGACTGCCGGACTTCGACGTTCCATTCGCGCGGAAGTCGCACGCCCTGGGAGTCGTCATACCAGTAAACCCCGACGCTCCGCAGGCGGCCGGGTTCTTTCAGTTCCGCTTCCACCCACTGCGCTTCGTCCCGGTGATCCCAGCTCGTCCAACGCGGAACGGACGCATCGTCCGAAGCCTTCGCTGCCTCGAGATCCGCGATCATCGCCTCGATGGAATCCGTGCCGTGCGTGTGTGAAGCGGAAACGCGTTTGAGGGGGCTGTCCGCAAGATCGCGAGTGAAATCCACCGTCTTCGCCTCGCGGGGCAGCCAGACCTGCATCGAGCCCGATCCGCGGTTGCTCCACGCATAATACGGGATCATGGTCAGCTCCGACGGCTTCCCTTCGGTCGGCGTCACAAGCTGAGCCGCGGGAAACCGGATCGCGACAACATCCCGGCCCGCGATGGACAAGGCGGACGTCTGGATTTTCCCGGACGCGGGAATGGTCGGGAGATAGGCGTTCAGCACATTGCCGGAATTGTCGGGGTGCTCCGCGCAATACACGAGCGGTCCACGAGTGACCGCCACGCGACCGATATTTGCCTTCACCCGCTCGTCGCAACCGACGAATCGAACCGGCATGGGAAGATTCAACGAAACGTGATCCCCGGGCTTCCACGTCCTGCGAAGAACGGCAAACCCCTTCTCGACCTTCGCAGCCACGGGCTCGCCATTCACCACCACCTCGAACGCAGGATCGGCGCCGTCATTGACGAATGGATACAGTCCGCCCGGCATGAAGCGGTCGCCGGTCCATGTCGGAATTCTCAGCCGGACGGCAAACTCCGCGGGGCGCTCCGGCGAAATCACCAGATCGACTTTCCCGTCGAAGGGATACTGCGTCTTCTGCGAAATCTCGACCGGTGTGCCGGCAATTTTCACCGTCGTCCGGCTTCCGATGTAGTAGGCGACGTAGAGGTCGCTCGCGTCGGCGGCATAGGTCATGCCGGCCACCTGCGGAATGAGCCGCGCGAGATTCGTCGGACAGCACGCCGTGTAGAACCACTCCGCGCGACCGGAGGCCCCGTGGTTGAACGATTTCGTTCCCCGTGTGGCGAGGGGATTCACGTAGAAGAAGCGATTCCCCTCGAAGTTCACGCCGGCGAGCACGTTGTTGTAGAGCGCGATCTCGGCGACATCGAGGTAACGGCCATCGCGCAGCGCGAGAAACATCCGGTTGCTGAACAGGACGTTTCCCACCCCGGCGCACGTTTCATCGTAGGCGTCCTCATTCGGAAGCTCGAACGGCGGACCGAATCCCTCGGTTCCATGCACCGCGCCGAGGCCGCCGGTGATGTGAATGCGCGTGTCGACGATGTTCTGCCAGATCTTCTCGAGAGCGCGCCCGTATGCGGGATCGGACTCCAGCCGGCCCACATCCGCCATGCCGGCATATTGATACGTGGCGCGAACCGCGTGTCCGACCGGCTCCGTCTGTTCGAGCACGGGCGCGTGTTGCTGGGCGTATTCGGCGGAATCGGTGCCCCTCGCATCCGGCCGATAGGTCACTCCGCGAATCTCCAGGAACCTGCGCGCCATCTCGAGGTAGAGCGGATTGCCGGTGTGCTCGTGCAGCTTCACGAGGGCCAGCTCGATCTCCTGATGTCCGGGCGCCTGATTGACCGGCCTGCCGTCGTTGTATTTTGGATCGCCTTTGAAAAACACGCGGTTCACATGCCGGGCGCTCTTCTCCGCAATGTCGAGCAACTGCCGCTTCCCGGTGGCTTGATGATAAGCGACAGCCGCTTCGTAGAGGTGGCCGACGTTGTAGAGTTCGTGACTGTGGGCCACATAGCCGTAGGGCCGGTCGCCCATGCCGTCGCCTTCGGTCTCGATGTTTCCGATGATGTGCGCCGGATAGATGTAGCCGTCGGGCGTCTGAGACTCGCCGATGATTTCCACGATGCGATCCATCCGCGCCTCGAGTTCGGGATCCCGCTCGAGCTTCAGCAGATAAGCGGCACCCTCCATGACCTTGAAGAGGTCGGAGATGTTGAAGCGGTGCGGCGCGGGGGGATTTTCGAGCGTTTTGCCATCGAGCACGTCGGCAGCCGCCTGCAAATAGTCCACCGCAGGCTGGGTCCTTTCCAGCGCGATGGGAATCAGCACCTCCCGCTGCGTCTCCAGCCTTGGAAGCCAGAATGCATCGTCAAGCGTCACCTTGTCGAATGGGACCGCCTGAAGGAACGCAGCGGCCGTCGCCGCCTTTCCAAAAAACACCCACCCCGTCACGAAACACGCGACGCGAACGTGAACTCTTCCAGCGAATGGCGGCGACAAAAACATCATGGTCGGAGCGGCGCAGCAGCGTCGCTCCCCGGGGGCAAATACGCAACCGTGGCGGATATCGCCAGGAGTCCTCTTTGCCGAAGAGGCTCTCAGGACCTCTGCCGCCGCCTTGCGACGAAAAAGGCGCCCGCGCCCGCCGCCAGCAAGAGTGCAAGCGAACCCGGCTCAGGCACCGCGCTGAAAATTTCGGAATTCGTCGCGTCCGCTCCGAGGCCGTAAAGGGTGGAGACCTGCTCGTCGCTCAATGCCCCCTGATAGATCCGGAAATCCTGCACTGTGCCCTCGAGTCCGCGGTCGCCGTAGGGCGCCAACCCTCCGATGCCCAGTTGCGTGAATGTCGACAGGTTGAACGGCTGCATCTTCAGCGTGTCGAGCGACACCAGGTTCACAAGCGCCCCGTTCACGTAGACGGTGCCGATGTTCAGAGTCGAATCGAACGTCGCGACAAACTGGTAGCTCTGGTCGTCCGTGAGATTCGGAACGTTGACGCGCGCCTCGGGTTCGCCACCATTCTTGAAAGCCACGCTCGCGATTCCGCCGGAATCCCCGCGGTTGGGGGTTCCGATGATGTAGCTGTTTGTGGAGCCGTCGCTGAAGGAATACAGCGTCGTATAGACCAGCCCCAATTCATCGAACGTGAACCACGTCTCGATGCTGAAGCTGCCGGAGAGCCCCGCGACCGCCGAGGTGGGCAGGGAAAGTGCAGGCGCATTCACTCCGCTGCCGGTATTGGCCAGCGGATTGAGAATCAGCGATCCCCCGGCCAATGTCGCCCCGTTTACGAGGCTGCCGTGCGACGTGCCCACGGAATCGTTCACGGTATCCATGTCCCATCGATGGACGAGACTTTGGGCAAGGCTGGAAGAGAGGACGGCGGCGCTGAACGCGAGCGCAAGGAAGGTCTGTTGTTTCATGGATAGGAGGAGGTTGGGAATTTGGGGATTGGTCACCGACGCAACGGAAGCCGACTGACCATTGCTTGAGCATTACTGTTTCGCTCCTCATTTGGTAAATGCCTGACCGTCCGATCCGCATATCTGAAAATCCGATTCCGCCGCCGGGAATTTCCCATTGACGCTCTGGCGGCATTTGCGGAAGGTCCGCCGGCGAACCACCCCTCTCCGATGTGCGACCTCATTGACGCATTCACGAAGCACGAAGTGGGGGAGGCATTTTCAGCGGTGCTTCCGCAAAGCTGTCGCGAGCAAATATTCGCCGCCACATCGAACGGAATGCGGGCTCTTTTCGAGGAGAGTTTCCGGGGGTGCGGCAAAAGCGTGACGACGGCCCCCTACCGCATCACCCGTGTCCGGCCAAATACACATCTTGTCCTTTACACGGAGGACGGCGAAGGCTGGCTTCGCAGCGCGGGGCGGACGTTCCGAGGGCTCCCGGGGAGCGTCATGATTCTGCCCGCAGGAATCCGCCACGACTATGGAGCCGTGGATCGATGGGAGATCCTCTGGTTTCACTTGTTCCCGGCACCGCATTGGAACGCCCTCCTCCCGCGGGAACCCACCGTGCTCGAGGCTTCGTTCAGGGAACGTATCGGAACGATCGGCGGGGAATTTCTTCTGGAGCTGGATCGGATCGAGCATCCCGACAATCTCGATCTGCTCCACGAGTTCACGAAAATCCTGAGCCTGCTGATCCGTCGCGAGCTGGCCGGCGGCTCGCCGCGGAGCGTCTTCATCGGGCCTCACGAACGACTCTCCAAACTCTGGACGCAGGTCGAGGAACAGCCGGCCGCAGCGTGGACCGTCGAAAAACTCGCAGCCGACGCAGGACTCTCGAGGTCGCATCTGCAGTTCCTCGTGAAGCGGCTTTACGGGGTGGGGGCAATGGAGAGGGTCGCCCAACTACGGATGCGCAGCGCCAGCCGGCTTCTCCGTAATCCGGCAGCGAAAGTGTCCGTGATCGCAAGCGAGGTGGGATACGAGTCGCCCTACGCCTTCTCCCGCGCGTTCAAACGCATTGTCGGCCTGTCTCCGCAGCAATTTCGGACCGCCAACGAAATTCCAGCCGAAGAGGGGCCGGTCAGTAGCCGCGGTAGTGGTAACTGAGCACGCGGACCGTCTCGGCATCCTTTTCCGCAATGAACAGCACGAGCCGCAGCGACGTGTAGGACTGCGTCCACTGGTAGCCAAGGATGGTCTGCGTGACGCCTCCCTCCACCCGCGACGTCTGGCGCGCGATATTCCGGCTCGTGCCGTATTTGCGGTCCAGATTCCGGCGCGTCTGCTCGAAGACCGCCTGGATCTTCGCAGTGTCCCACGAGGAATCGGAATACTGAAGTTCGACCTCCACCAGCGCGTCGTTGTCAAAACTGAAGACCGACCGCATCAATCGCTTGTCCGGGTGGCCCTCGACCACGAGCTGCTTTTTTCCACCCACGGTCTTTCGTTCCACGACCTGCGCCTTCGCGCGCTTGATCGTGTCCTCCACGAGCGCGGGCGAGTCGCCCCAGCGGAAGTTGAATGGCACGCGGATTTCCTCCGCAGCTTCCATCCGTCCCGCGGAGAGGAACGCAATCCCGAGAATCAGACTGGCGAGGAGACCTCTCATCGTGAGCATCGTTCGATAGCACATTTCGCCGGTGTCGCGAGCGATCATTCCCCGGTCCGGCTGAGCAGGAACGACCCGGCGTCGAATCGTGCCATCTGTTCCGGGTTTCTCACGATGAATTCCTCCACGCCGATTCCATTTCCCTGAAAGAGCCGCAACGCGGAGCTGTCCTTCACAAGCGCAAAGCGATTCCAGTTTCCCTGCGTCGTCACCGGCAGGAGCTCCAGCCCTCCCGGCGCGACCAGGGCGCTGCCGGATCCCGATTGCACAGCCGATACCCGCAGCGGCTTGCGACCGGTTTCGAGCGCGTTGGGAACCAGTGGCACGTCAACGAAATCCGGCGGAGTCTCGCGCGCCTCGGCGACGAGCCGCCCGTCCTCGAATCCAAAGCCGGCACACGGCTGGATCGATCGTTCGAAGGCGACCTCCCAATCCGAAACCGCACGACCTTCCTCCAGCTCCTCCGTGCGACCGGTGCTGCGCAGGAGACGCACACGCACCAACCCGCCGGGCCCCGTCTCGCGAAGAAGGATCGCATCCTCGTCCGGTGCCACACGGAGTTCCTCCGGCTGGGGTTCGCCCACAGGAACCCGAAATTCCCGCAACACCTCGCCGTCGGGCAGAACCTCCGTCACGACGTTCTGCGCGCCGTCCCTGAGGATCGCCCAGAGCGTCCCGGCACGGCCCTTCGCCCAAAAAATAGACTCCGCCGGCATGTCCGGACCCACCTGCGGATCCGAAGCCGGAGTCTCCTCCGCCGACGGAGGATTCGACTCCCACCGCAGGTTTCCGTCCAGATCCAGGGTTCCCATTCGCGGCTTTTCCTCCCCAGCCACCGTCACCTTCACAGCGATTCCCGGTCCGAGCTTCACATCCGTTACGGGCAGCCCGTCCTCGGCCACCCAGTCGTTGAAGTGATAGGCCTCTCCAAGGATCTCCACCGCATCACCGATCACGACGCCGCGTGCCCGGTATCTTCCCGCCGGACAATCGGCACCGGATTCATCCCGTCCGTCCCACTGGGCGACATAGCCGTTCGTCTCGATCTTGAGATCCGACGTGCCCGGTTGCAGGCGAAGGGTGCGGACCAGACGGTTCGACGCGTCGAAGATGCCGAGCACGATCCGCCCCTCGAGATCCGGCGGGGTAAACGTGATCGCGACCGGTGGCGGCGATCCACGTTCGGGAGGTGCCGGGTCCTCGGCGGCATGCAGTGCCGCCATGGCAAGAGCCGCGACACCGAGGCGGCGGGTTATGCGTAGTATCGCCATTCGATGTTGGAAAAGAGACTGTCCCGGCTTTCGCAAAATTCAACGAAAGCCATGTCCACGCCTCCGTCCACGAGCATTTCGTAAAGGCGCGTGAAACGCAGCACGTGGTCCTTCGTGCGCCGCGTCGCGTATTCACGTGCGGTGCCGGTTTTCATCAGAAACGCCCAGTCGCTGGCCTGAGCCAGCAACAGCTCGCGCGCCATCTGTCGCAGCACGCGTTCGCGCGACGGAGAGGCACTCGCGGCAAACAGCCGTGCGCACTCGGTCATCCGGCGCGCTGCCGCATGGAGGTGCGGATAAATCCACGAATTCGAAGGATCGAGCCAGACCTCCCAGTAACCCTTGTTACCCCAGCTCGACGGCGCCGGCGCAATGAGCTGCTGCGTCGGATTTCTCCGCAGGTAGTCCCCGGGCGTCGTGAGACGGAAGACATCCTGGTCATACGCCGCCTTCCGCAGAAACAAATCCAGAAACTGCGGCCCCTCGAACCACCAATGCCCGAACAGCTCGGCGTCGAACGGACTCAGCACGATGGGCTCCACCGGCAGCATCGCCGAAAGTTCTCCGATCTGTTTCTTCCGGCTCTCGAGGAAATGTCCCGCATGCGCATCGGCCGCGCCCGCGGCCCAATCGCGATTGTAGATCTCCTTTTCCCGCTGTGGACCGGTAATGCGGTGATATTTGATTCCGGTAAAATGCCGGTGCCCCGGCGGCAGGAAACGGGACAAATAGTCCTCCGGAAGGTCCTGCCCGATATCGCGGTAAAAATCGCGATACGCCGGATCCCCGGGATACCCCTCGCGCTGGCTCCACACCTGCCGGCTGGAATCGCGGTCCCGCCCGAACACCGCCGGCCCCGCGGGGGTGAAATACGGCGACCAGATCGCGAATCGCGGCTTCGGCGTGCCAAACATCAGCCCGTGCGCATCCACGACGAACCACCGGATGTCCGCCTCCTGCAAAAACTTCGCGACCGCCGGCACGTATGCGCACTCGGGCAGCCAGATTCCCGCCGGGTCGCGCCCAAAACATTCCCGATACGAATCGCGCCCAATGAGGATCTGTGCCCGGATCGCCTCGGGATAGGCCTCCATGAGCGGCAGGAATCCATGGGTCGCCGCGCAAGTGATGATCTCGATGACCCCGTCCTCCTGCAGTTGCGCGAACGCACCCACGATGTCCCTCGCCAGTTCATCCGTGTAAAACGCGAGCGCCTCCGCAAACCGCTGGTGGTAGAAACGCGCCAGCTCGTTCAACGCATGATCGCCGGCGGTCCGTTCCATTTCCGCCTCGGCCAGCGCGATGTTCCGGGTCAGATACCGCTCCGCCCGCGCCTGCAACAACGGGTCGCGCAGCATTTCGCAGAGCGTCGGCGTCATCGTGAAGGTCAGCCGCACCGGCACCTTCTCGACGGCGAATCTCCGCAGCATCCGCAGAAGCGGGAGATACGTTTCGGCGATGGCCTCGTAGAGCCAGTCCTCTTCGTGAAAATTCTCGTGCTCCGGGTGTCGCACAAACGGCAGGTGCGCGTGGAGAATGAGAGCGAGGGAACCTTGCGGCATGAGCGAGGACAAAAACGTGCCCGACCGTAGGCAATGGCCGCGGGCCGCGCCAGCAAGATTGAGTTGCTGGCCTGCGCCGGCTGGCGATAGCTTGCTTCCTCCCATGCGAGCTTTGCTTCTGGCCCTCCTTGTCGCCGCTTCCAGTCTCCAGGCCGCGGACCCCGCGCCGGTCGACCGCAACGCCGCCTATGAGCGCGTGCGTGACTCGGGCAAGGTCGCGATCCTCGTCGAGCGCGCGGGCACCGAACTTTCCCGGGGACGCAACGAAGCCGCCCTCGCCGCCGCCTCCGAGGCGGTCGAGCTCGCGCCAAAAAATCCCGACGCGCTGAACACGAAGGCCGCCGCCCTGATCAAGCTCGAGCGCTACAGCGAGGCGGAGCCCCTTCTCGAGGAGGCCCTCGCCATCAACCCCGACCATTTCGATGCGCAGTTCAATCGCGCCGAGGCGCTCTTCCTCCAGGGCAAATACTCCGACGCGCTCGCCGAGTTCCGGCTCCTCTTCACGAAGTATCCGTCCCGGCCCGTGCTGAAGTTCAAACTCTATCTTGCCTGCCACATGGCCGGCCGCGACGACCTTGCGTCCGAGGTGCTCCGCACCCTGCGTTTTCCCTCCGACGGCGTGGCCTGGTATTATGCGCAGGCGGCCGACAAACTCATTGCCAACGACCCCCGCGCCGCGAAGAAACTTCTCAAAACCGCGCGGGCCATCCACCCCGACGAGGCCCCGCGATACGACGAGGCACTCACGGACGCCGGTCTGCTGAAATAACATGTCCCGCAAGCGCAAGAAACGCATCCTCGTCACCGGCGCGGCCGGATTCATCGGCAGCGCCCTCATCCACGCGCTCAACCAGCGCGGCGTCGAAAACATCCTCGCGGTGGACGTCCTCGGGTCCGACGGAAAATGGCGGAACCTTTCGCCGCTGAAGTTTGACGACTACCTCCAGGCGGAGGAACTCCTCACCACCGTCGAGTTCGATTCCCTCGGCGATGTCGACACGGTCTTCCACCTCGGCGCGTGCTCATCCACCACCGAGACCGACGGCGACTACCTCATTCGCAACAACTATCGCTTCACGCAAACGCTCGCCGAATGGGCGCTCGATCATGGCGCGCGCTTTGTCTACGCCTCCTCCGCGGCCACCTACGGAGACGGATCCCGCGGCATGGACGACCGTGACGAGGACCTCGCGAAGTTCCGCCCGCTGAATCTTTACGGCTATTCGAAGCACCTCTTCGATCTGCACGCACAGCGCCGCGGCTACCTCGATGACATTGTCGGCATCAAGTATTTCAACGTTTTTGGCCCCAACGAATGGCACAAGGGCGACATGCGAAGCCTCGTTTGCAAGGCCTACGAGCAGATCGTCGAAACCGGCACGATCCGTTTGTTCAAGAGCTACAGGCCGGAATATGCCGACGGCGAGCAAATGCGCGACTTCGTCTACGTGAAGGACGCGGTGGACATGACGCTCCACCTAGCAAAATCGAAGAAGGCCGGCGGCCTCTACAACGTCGGCTCAGGAGTCGCCCGCACGTGGGTCGATCTCGGCCGCGCGATCTTCGCGGCGCTCGGTCGCGAGCCAAGCATCGAGTTCGTCGAGATGCCGGAGAGCATCCGCGGGCAGTATCAATACTACACCTGCGCCGATATTTCGAAGCTGCGGGACACCGGTTACCATGCGCCCACCACTTCCCTGGAAGACGCCGTGCGTGACTACGTCGTGAACTACCTCCAGCCGCACGCCCATCTCGGCGACGAGTCCTGATGTCGCTCTTCTCCAGCACACGCGTTCAGAAATCCTCCGAACCCGAACCGGGCTCACGCCAGCGTCCCATCGCGGAGATGGAATTCTTCCTCGAGGACGTTCAGGCACGGGGATTCGACCCTCGCGGCATCGTCGATGTCGGCGCCCATCGCGGCGCATGGACCCGATCGGCCGCATCCGTCTTCCCAAATGCCACGATCCTCCTCGTCGAACCGCAACAGGAGATGGCCGACGACCTTTTGCGTGTGGAGCGGGATCTTGCGAACACGCATTGGATCCCCGCGGGCGTCGGGTCCCAACCGGGCGAGGCCTGTCTCACGATCTGGGAGGATTTCGCCGGCTCGACCTTTCTGCCAAAGCCCGACCCCGCCCGGCTGGCCGCAGGCAGTCAGCGAATGACACCGATCGTTACGCTCGACCAGATTGTCTCGGAGCGTCCGGGATTCCAGCCCGACCTGGTGAAGATCGATGTCCAGGGCTATGAAATGGAGGTCCTCCGCGGTGCGGAATCGCTCTTCGGCGTCACGTCGATCTTCATCATCGAGTGCTCGCTCTTCACGGCCTCAAAAAAACGCCCGCTCGCCCGCGAGATCATCGCTCATCTCGCCGCGCGCGGATACGAACTCTACGACATCCCCGGCTTTCTTCGCCGGCCTGCCGACGGGGCACTTGGCCAGCTTGACCTCGCGTTTGCGCTGGCCGACGGTCCCCTGCGCCGGCACACCGGCTGGACCTGATCGCCTGCTCTGCAATGACCGACAAACCCCGCATTCCCGTCACCATTCTCACCGGCTTCCTCGGAGCCGGGAAAACCACGCTCCTGAACCGCATTCTCACCGCGCAGCACGGCAAACGCGTTGCCGTTATCGAGAATGAATTTGGCGAGATCGGGATCGATCACGAGCTCGTCGTGAGCACGGACGAGGAGATCTTCGAGATGAACAACGGCTGCATCTGCTGCACCGTGCGCGGCGACCTGATCCGCATTCTCGGGAAGCTCGTCAAACGCCGTGACCGCTTCGACCGCGTCATTGTCGAAACCACCGGTCTCGCCGATCCCGGCCCGGTCGTGCAGACGTTCTTCATGGACGACGACATGAAGGAAAACTTCGTCGTGGATTCCGTCGTCACCGTCGTCGATGCCAAACACGTTCTCCTGCACCTCGACACCTCCGACGATTCCGACGAAGCCCGCGAGCAGGTGGCATTCGCCGACGTTCTCATTCTGAACAAGTGCGACCTCGTCGGACCGGCCGACCTGGAGGATCTCGAGCGCCGCCTTCGCGGGATCAATGCTCTCGCAAAAATTCACCGCGCGATCGAATGCGACATCGATCTCAACCATGTCCTTGAGGTCGGAGGCTTCAACCTCGACCACGCCACCGAGATCGATCCGCACTTCCTCGAGCCGGAGGATGACCACGATCACCACCACCACCATCATCACGACGAGCACGTCACCAGTGTCGGCATCGAGGCCGACGGCGACTGCGATGGTCGCAAGGTGAACGCCTGGCTCACCGAGCTCGTCCGCACGCAGGGGCAGGACATCTTCCGCATGAAGGGCGTCTTCGCGATCGCCGGCAACCCCGACCGCGTCATCTTCCAGGGAGTTCACATGCTCATCGACGCAGCGAACGGCGGGCCATGGGGGGATCGCAAACGCGCCAACCGGATTGTCTTCATCGGGCGGAATCTCGACCGTAAAGCACTGAACGACGGCTTCCGCGCCTGTCTGGTCTAGTCGCGCAGGGCGCAACGATGGAGATTCGATCGATCGCCGAAATCGAAGCAAGCGACCATGTTCTCGGCCTCGACTGGTCGCACGATGGTTCGCTGCTCGCGGTGACGCCCGCATCGGGCGACATCCTCCTGCTGGATGCCGATGGCAGATGCCTCGCATCGCTGCCGGACCACGGAATCAGCAACAGCGTCGCGACGTTTCATCCCAAGGAAGCCCGGCTCGCCACCTGCGGCACCGACGGAAAGCTCCGGATCTACGAACCGATCCGGGACCATGCGCCGGAAAAGGAAATCTCCGTCGGCAAGGGCTGGCTGGAAACTCTCGAATGGAGCCCCGACGGCTTCCATCTCGCCACCGCGCTCGGCAGGCGGTTGATCGTTCTCGACGCGAATGGCGATCCTGCCCACGAGTTCGCGGAGCACAAGAGCTCCATCAGCGACCTTGCGTGGAATCCGAAGAACCCACGTGAAATCGCCGCCGTGTGCGACGGCGGGGCCACCATGTGGCGGCTTGGTGAGGGCGAACCGTTTGCCCGCTTCGACTGGGGCGGTGCGAGTCTGCTCGTGGAATGGAGCGCCGACGGACGCTGGCTCGCCACCGGCGACCAGACACCCAGCGTTCACCTTTACGACTTCACCCGCGACTACCCGCTTCACATCCAGGGCTACGAAACGAAGGTGAAGGCGCTCGCGTTCAACAGCGCGTCCCGATCGCTTGCCACGGGCGGCGGCCGCCTTGTGACCGTCTGGCCCTGCACGGGGAAACGCGGCCCGGAAGGGGCCATCCCGAAGCAGCTTCCCGGTCACGATGCCGACTGTATCGCACTCGCCTGGCGAAGGGGCTGCGACATCCTCGCCTCCGGCGGCGCCGACGGAATGCTGATCCTTTTTGAACCGGCCTCGTCCGCGCGTCCCCGCGCTCAATACGACGCCGGCGCCGAGGTTGCCGCGATTGCATGGCATCCGTCCGCACCGCGGCTCGCGATCGGGACCGGCGACGGCATGGTCGTCGTGCTGGAGATTCCTGATCTGGCAAAATGAGCGAAACGATTTTCATCACCGGCGCGAACCGCGGCATCGGACTCGCGCTTGCGATGGAGGCGGCGCGGAGCGGCTGGACCGTGTTTGCCACCGCACGGAGACCTGCGGATCTCCGCCCGGCTACAGCGGATCTCCCGGCGATCCATCCCGTAAAACTCGACGTGCTCGATGACGCCTCGGTGTGCGATGCGGCGGAAGCCGTTGCACAGTCCACGCCATCGCTCGACGTGCTCGTCAACAATGCCGCAATTTTTCCCGGGGAAGGCAACGAGTGCCTCGAGGAACTCGATCTTCACACATTTTCCGAAGCCTTCGAAACGAACGTCGTGGGCGTGGCCCGGGTTACTCGCGCCTTTCTCCCGCTCCTTCGCAAGAGTTCCCATCCCCGCCTCGTCAACATCTCGTCCGGCGCGGGATCCATTTCGGAAAAGACCGACTACGACTATTACCCCTACTCGGTCTCGAAAGCGGCGCTGAACATGCTCACCCGCGCCGTCGCCGCGGAGCTTCAACCGGAGGGCATCGTCACCGTGGCGATCAGTCCCGGCTGGGTGAAGACGGACATGGGCGGCCCCAACGCCCCGCTCCGTCCGGAGGAATCCGCAGCCAGCCTCTTCGGCACAATCCGAAGGCTCTCCGCAGACGACTGCGGGAAGTTTCTCGGCCGCGACGGAACGACCACCGGCTACTCGTGGTGAGCGGTCAGACGCCGCGCTCGGCCTTCACGATCGCCACCGACTCCTCGAAGAGCCGCGCTGCGGCTTCAAGTTTCGCCGGCAGGCCCGAGAGATCACCGGCCTTCGCCTCCGCCTCGATTCCGGCCATCAGGAAGCTGAATCCGTTGAATCCGAAATTGGCAGAACTCCCCTTGGCCTGATGCGCCGCGCGGGCCACCGCCAGCGCGTCGTCAGATTCCAGGCCCGTGCGGATTTCACCGAGAATTCTGGGCAGATCCACCTCGAACTCGCGGTAAATCTCGACAAAATCCGGGGTGTAACCATCCGCAATCATGTCGAGCTGCTCCCAGTCGATCGAAGGGGACACGGCGTTGCTCATGAGGAAATCTTGGGGAACCCTGTTCTTCTTGGCAACGTCAAAGCCGAAGCCAAACGAGGGCGCACGCTACAGCCCCCGCGGGCGACCACAAGAACTTGCTCGGGATCATACTTTGGTAGCTACGGCAACCGGATTGTGAAAAAAATTTTACAATCCGCGCATCCTTCGACAGGGTTTGCGGGTTTAACCCCCTGAATGTCTTACGTTCTTGACCGCTACGAGTTCAAATTTCTGATCTCGGCATCCCAACAAGAGACGCTCCTGAACAGTCTCCCCCCGCATATCCAGCCGGATCGCAACGCCGGCCCCGACGCCCGCTACCGGATTTACTCGCTCTATTTCGACACCGAGGCCCGCGATTGCTACTGGGAAAAGCTTCAGGGGCTTCGCAGCCGGCGCAAACTGCGGGTGCGCGTCTACGAGAGTGAATCCGCCTCGAGCGGGACGTCGTTCGTTGAAGTGAAGCACAAGCTGGACGGCAGGGGCGTGAAGCGCCGCATCAAGGCCCCGCTGGACGTGGCTCTGCGGATCGCGCACGGAGAACCCGTGGATATTCCGCTGTCGCGCGCAGAGGCCCAGACCTGCGAGGAAATCCGCCTCCTCGTGAAGACGCGGGGATTCCGCCCCGTTTGCTGCCTTAGCTATGACCGCCGCGCCTTCGCGGATACGCAGTCGGATCTCCGCATCACCTTCGACGAGGACGTTCGCTACCGCACCTACGGCTTCGACCATCCCGACCGGGGCGAATTCCCGAATGCGCTGCTCGCCCCGGGCGAAAGCATCATGGAGGTCAAGGTCACCGGTGCCGTGCCGTTGTGGCTGGCAAGCCAGCTCTCGCGCGCGGGCTGTGTCGCGCAAGGAAAAAGCAAATACTGTGATGCCTTGCTCGATGGCGACGAAGTGTTGCAGAGTCTCGCTTCTCCCAACTCGAACCAAATCCCCGGAACCGCCAACGCCGCGATCCTGTCGCCGGCTTGACGCATGGAAGACATCATTTCCCTTTTTCAACAAACCGCTCAGATCTCCGAAGTCGCGGGCCCCTCGTGGCCCGAGATCATCCTCGCCGTGATTCAGAGCTTCCTGCTCGCAAGCATCATCGGCGCGACCTACAAGCTCACCTACCGCGGCGCAAGCTACTCCCAGGACTACGTCCACACGCTCATCATCCTGTGCATGGGAGTCGCCGTCGTCATGATGGTCGTTCGGGGAAATCCGGCGATGGCGTTCGGCATGTTCGCGGCGTTCTCGATCATCCGTTTCCGCCGATCGGTGGGACAATCGCGGGACATTGGATTCGTCTTCCTTGCCATGGCCGCGGGCATGGCGATCGGCGCGCGCCAATACATTCTTGCATGGGCGACGGTCATCGTGATCACCGCGATCATTTATCTCTTCTCGAAGGCCGACGCCTTTGCACCGCGTCGCGTTTCCCACTTCCTGCGTCTGCGCGTCACGAACGACGTCGACTACGACTCCGCATTTCAGGAATGCTTCTCCAAGCATCTCGTGCACTGGAACGTCATGTCCATCGAGTCGGTGCAGGCTGGCCTGATGACGGAATTGCGGATGAGTGTCACCTTGCGTGAGCCGGGCAGGGCCGGCGCTTTCATCTCCGATCTCCAGCTTCTCAACGGAAACAACCGCATTCTCCTCACCTCCGCAGCTCCCGAGCAGGCCGTCAGTGATTGAATCCTTCCACAACCGCCGAATCTCAGGGATGACGCTCATGGAGATGATCGTCGTCCTGGCGATTCTTATCGTCCTGGCCGCGATCATCGTGCCCGCCTACTCGCTGTGGAAAACCAGCGCCAGCAAGGCGGTCGCCCTGGCCAATATGCGGTCCCTCGCAGAGGCGTGCATGACCTTCACCTCGCAAAACAACGGCGTGCTGCCGGGCGAGGACGCCGCCGGCCCGAATACGTGGTCCGCCGCGGCGGATCCGCAGAATGCGAACGTCTGGTATAATGCGCTGCCCAGACTCCTCGGCCACAAGGGCGCCGGCGACTACGCAGGGAATCCCCGGGCGTTCTACACGAAGGAGAACATCCTCTTCCTGCCGGGTGCCGGTTACCAGAACAGCGAGGCGAAATATCGGAGCCCGCAGTTTGCCATCGCGATGAACAGCCGGCTCCAGCGCAAATCCGAGGAAACCAAGGACAATCTCCGCCTCACCCGCATCCAGGAGCCCTCGCGGACCGCGCTGTTCTTCGAGCAGGGCGTCAGCGGCGAGAAAAAGACGAGCGGGCTGCAGTCGCGATTCGATGGCGCACCGAAGGGCACCGCCCGTTCCCTCGCCGGCCGCTACGGTGGCAAGGGCATCATCGCGTTTGTGGACGGACATTGCGAACTCTTCGAGCCGAAGGAGCTCCTGACCGGCTCCGGCGACCTCCCGTTCCCCCAGACGGATGTCATCTGGACGCCGAACCCGCTCGATAATCCGAACTGATTCCCCCCGCACCGGACGTGGTTTTGCACTTCCGGCGATCCCCGGCATCGGGCACACTCCGCGCGTCCATGCACGGAACCCTCCGGAAAAAAGTTCTCCTTTGGTTTCTTCTGGTAGCCCTCGCCGTATCGGGCGCCGCCCTGCTCGGCTACCGGAGAATTTCCAGCCAGATCCGCACCGAGGCCGAGACCCAAATGTCCGCGAAGCTCGACCACGTCATGGACGTGCTTCAAACCACGGATCTCGTCTACACGAGCCGCGTGCATGCCGCCATGCGCGTGCTCATTCGTGAGGCGAACCACCTCGGGCCTCCATCCCTGCGGGAGGTCGAGACCCCCGAGGGGGTGCGTCCCGGGCTGTTCTTCGGCGAGCATTCGATGAACGGCGCGTTCGATCTCGTCGACGACGTGACGAACCTCATGGACGGCACGGCCACGATCTTCGTGCGCGACGGCGACCGATTCGTGCGCATCTCCACAAACGTGCTGAAGACCGATGGCTCGCGTGCGATCGGCACCGAGCTGGACCCGAACGGCCGCGCGATCGCCCGCATCCGCGAGGGGGAGGCCTTTTACGGCGTCGTCGACATTCTCGGGAAACCCTACATCACCGGCTATGAGCCGATTCGTGACGCCGCGGGCGAAACGATCGGCGTCTACTACGTCGGATACGCACTGGAAACGCTCGGTGCCATCCGCGAGGCCTTCGACGAGCGCGGCATCCTCGACCGCGGATTCTTCGCCCTCCTCGATCCGAAGGACCGCGTGATCATCCCGCCGGCGGATTCTCCGGACGGCGTCCGCGCCACTGCAATGGTCGCCGGAGACGAACGCGACTCCGAATGGTTCGTCCAGCGCGAAACCTTCGAACCGTGGGACTACGAGGTGCTTGCGGCGCTTTATCTGCCCGATGTCGCGCACCTCACGTTCAAAATCATGTGGCAGGCCTATGGCGTTGGCGGCGTCGTGATCGCGGGCGTGCTCGTCGTTTCGTTTCTCCTCGCGCGCCGTCTGTCCGACGCGCTCGAGCGCGCGGAAATCGCCACGCAGGAGGCCAACGAAGCGCGCGACGCGGCCGAATCCGCCAACCGCACAAAAAGCACCTTCCTCGCGAACATGAGCCACGAGCTCCGCACGCCCATGAATGCCATCATCGGCTACAGCGAAATGCTCATCGAGGAGGCCGAGGATCTCGGACAGGAGGATTTCATCCCCGACCTGCAGCGGATCCGCGGCGCAGGCAAGCACCTGCTCGCGCTCATCAACGACATCCTCGACCTGTCGAAAATCGAGGCCGGCAAGACGACGCTCTTTCTGGAGGAGTTTTCGGTTCGCGAGATGCTCGACGACGTGGTCTCCACCGTGCAGCCCCTGCTGGAGAAGAACTCGAACCGCCTCGTCGTGGATGCTCCCGCGGATCCGGGCCGCATGACAGCCGACATCACGAAGGTCCGGCAAACCTTGTTCAACCTGCTCAGCAACGCCTCGAAGTTCACCGAAAAGGGCAGCATCACCGTGGCGATCCGTCGCAGCGAGAACGATGCCCGCATCGAATTCGTGGTCACGGACACGGGCATCGGAATGACTCCCGAACAAATGGGCAGGCTTTTCCAGGCCTTTACCCAGGCCGACGCCTCCACCACCCGCAAATACGGCGGCACCGGCCTCGGCCTCGTGATCAGCCGCAAGTTCTGCCAGATGATGGGCGGTGACATCACCGTCGAGAGCACGCCCGGCGTTGGCAGCACCTTCCGGGTCGATCTTCCCGTCGTCGTTCGCGAACCCACCACCGAGCCCGCGACACAGCCGTTGCAAACGCCGGGGCAAAAATCAAAAATCACGAGTTCGAAGACCGTGCTCGTGATCGACGACGACCCCGACGCGAACGACCTCATGGCTCGTGCTCTCGAACGCAGCGGCTTTGCCACGCTGCGAGCGACCCGGGGCGCCGACGGCATCGAACTCGCCCGCACGAAGAAGCCCGACGCCATCACACTCGACGTCATGATGCCCGGCATGGACGGCTGGTCCGTGCTCAGCGTCTTAAAGTCGGATCCCGTGACGGCAAACGTTCCGGTCATCATGGTCACCATGCTGCAGGACCGGCAGCTCGGCTTTGCGCTCGGTGCGGCCGATTTCCTCACCAAGCCCGTCGACGCCGACAAGCTCCGCAAGGTGCTTTCCCAGCACGTAGGCACGCCAAAGGGACGGGTTCTCGTTGTGGAGGACGATCCCGCCAGCCGGGAAATGCTTACCCGTCTGCTCGAAAAGGACGGTCTGTCCGTGGCCACGGCGGAGAACGGCAGCGACGCCTTGGGACAGATCGCTGTCCGCAAGCCGGACCTCATCCTGCTGGATCTGATGATGCCGGTGATGGACGGCTTCGAATTCCTGCGAATCCTCCGCAGTCAGACGGAACTCGCCGGCATCCCGGTGATCATTGTCACCGCAAAGGATCTCACCGCGCACGATCGCCAGCGCCTCGAGGGATCGGTCAACGACATCATCCAGAAAGGCGCCGTCGATCGCGACCGACTCCTTCGGGAGGTGGTTGCGATGGTCGAGCGAACCCCTCGCACCGCCTCGTGAACCGGACCCGTCAGTCGATTTCCGGCGCGCTCCGACTGGCGGTTCTTGTCCTCTGCTGCACCCTCGCTGGTTGTGAACCGCAGTCGGCCACCCCCATACGGGTCGGCGTTCTCCATTCGACCACGGGGACGATGGCAATCAGCGAAAGCGCCGTGGCCGACGCAACGATTCTCGCGCTCGAGCAAATCAACGCGGGCGGCGGTCTGCTCGGCCGTGAGCTCGAAATCATCGTCGCAGACGGGCAGTCGGACCCGGATCGTTTCGCCGCGGAGGCCGCCCGCTTGATCGACGAGGAAAAGGTTTCCGTGATCTTCGGATGCTGGACCTCCGCGAGCCGGAAAGCCGTCGTCCCGGCGGTTGAGCTCCGTGACCACATCCTCTTCTACCCGGTCCAATACGAGGGCATCGAGCAGTCCCCCAATGTCATCTACACCGGGGCAACGCCGAACCAGCAGGTGATGCCGGCCGTGAGCTACGCGTTGAAGCACTTCGGCAAACGCGTTTTTCTCGTCGGTTCCGACTACATTTTCCCGCGCACGGCAAACGCCATCATCCGCGACCAGGTTCATGCACTTGGCGGCGAAGTCGTGGGCGAAGAATACCTTCCGCTGGGAGGAACGGATGTCGCCCCGATCGTCCGCGAGATCACAGCAACGAAGCCGGACGTCATCCTGAACACCGTCAATGGCGACTCGAACATCGCGTTCTTCCACGCGCTGCGCGAGGCCGGCATCACGCCCGCTGACATTCCCACCATTTCGTTCAGCATCGGCGAGACCGAACTCGCACACATGGACGCCGCCGGCATCGCAGGCGACTACGCAGCATGGAACTACTTTCAATCGATCGACAACCCTCAGAACCGCGATTTTCTGACGGCGTTTCGCGGGCGATTCGGCGCTGATCGCGTCGTTTCCGATCCGCTCGAGGCCGCGTGGTTTGGCGTTCATCTTTGGGCGCAGGCCGTGCGCAGAGCCGGCAGCGCGGATCCGGACAAGGTTCTTCAGGCAATCAAAGGCGAAGGGATGCGGGCCCCGGAGGGACTCGTCTACGTTGACGAACGAAACCAGCACACCTGGAAGCACGCGCGCATCGGCCGCATTCGTGACGACGGCCAGTTCGACATCGTCTGGGCTTCCGACAAGCCGGTCCGTCCCATTCCGTTTCCTCCATTCCGCTCGCGCGACGAATGGGAGCGCATGCAGCGCAAATGGGTCGAGACGTGGGGTGGCAAATGGGTCAATCCAGGGACGGAGACCGAACCATGACGAAGCCGCTGCGCATCGCCACCCAGCTCCTGCTGTGGTTTCTCGTCCTCGCTCTGACGCCTCTCACGGTCGCCTCGCTGCTTACCTATCGCATGTCGCGCGGTTTGTTGATGGACCAGATCCAGACCAATCTCCGCGCAATCGCGTCGAACCTCGGCGAGGAGGTCGAGTCCCATCTTCGCGCACAGGAGCGCGACCTCAACGTGCTCGCCGCCAGCGCAAGCACCGCCGAGGCTCTCCAGGCGTTTGGAACAGCATGGACCGGCGGCACGTTCGACGAGGATGCCTTCTCCGCGGCGGCGGCGCGCTTCGAGCCGTTTCTGGTGCATTCCGCCGATGCGCTCGGAGCCGATGACATCTACCTCGTCGGTCCCGATGGGCGCGTCGTCTTCTCCACGGCTCGGGGACCCGATTTCGGCGCGGATCTCGAGTCGGAGGAATGGCGGGACACCGTGCTGGGCCGCACGGCAAATTCAGCATTGGTGACGCTCGGCATCGAGCAGTCGGATCTCGAGTTCTACGGTCCGGAATCCGTGCCCGCCACGTTCCTTGCCTCCCCGGTGTTTTCCGAGGGCCGCCTTCGGGGTTTGATCGTCCTTCAAGTCGGCGCGGCCGATCTCAACCGCGTCGTCTCCGACACCACCGGTCTTGGCGAGACAGGCGAAATGGTCGTCGTCTCCGAGCAGAACGATGAGATCGTCGTCGTCGCCCCCACGCGCCACGATCCCGACGCCGCATTCACCCGCAAGATTTCGCGCGAGGGAAATCAATCGACCGCCATTCGCGAAAGCGTGGACGGTCACTATGGCGCAGGCCTCGGAATCGACTACCGCGGCAAACGCGTCGTGGCTTCCTGGCAGTATCTCCCCGCGCTGCGCTGGGGCGTGGTCGTAAAAATCGACGCCGACGAGGCCTTCGCGCCCATCGCTGCGCTGGGCCGGCTTTCCACGATCATCGCCGCGATCACGGTCGTCCTCGCATCGGTCGCCGCATGGCTGGTGGCGCGTTCCTTCTCCAGACCCATCGAAGTTCTCACGGCCGCCGTGCATCAGGTCGCGTCCGGCAACCTCCGCCGCACCGTGAATGTCCGCACTCGAAACGAAATCGGACGCCTCGCGGAGGATTTCAACCAGATGACCGCTCAGCTTCGCGAGATGGTCGAGACGATGGATGAAAAGGTCCGTCTGCGCACCGCCGAGCTCGCCGAAGCCCGCGACCTCGCCGAGCAGGCGAACCGCACGAAGAGCGCATTCCTCGCGAACATGAGTCACGAGCTCCGCACCCCGATGAACGCAATCATCGGCTACAGCGAAATGCTCATCGAGGAATGCGAAGATCTCGGGCACGACGAGTTTGTCCCCGACCTTCAAAAGATCCGGTCGGCAGGCAAGCACCTCCTGGCGCTCATCAACGACGTGCTCGACCTCTCGAAGATCGAAGCCGGGAAAATGACCATTTATCTCGAAGACTTCGCGATCCGGCAGATGCTCGACGAGGTCGTTTCGACGATTCAGCCGCTCATCGAGAAAAACGACAACCGTCTGGAACTGCGCGCCGCATCCGATCTCGGCTCCATGCGCGCCGATCTCACGAAGGTTCGCCAGACGCTGTTCAATCTCCTCAGCAACGCCTCGAAATTCACCGAGAAAGGCACCGTCACCCTCGAAGTCGAGCGCGTCTCCAGCCCCACCGGAGACCGCATTATTTTGCGGGTGTCCGACACCGGCATTGGAATGACTCCCGAGCAACTCGGCAAACTGTTCGAAGCGTTCACGCAGGCGGATGCCTCCACGACCCGAAAATACGGCGGCACCGGCCTCGGCCTTGCGATCAGCCGTGAGTTCTGCCGGATGATGGGAGGTGACATCACCGTGGAAAGCGAATTGGGGAAGGGGTCGACCTTCACCGTGGAGCTGCCCGCGGAAGTCGCCGAGAGCGCCGGGCAATCGAGTCCGCAATCGTCGCAGACGGCATCCGCCCCATCCGCCGGTGGAGAGGGCGCGATCCTCGTCATCGACGATGATCCCAACGCGGCGGATTTGATCCGGCGGTCGCTCGAGAAATGCGGCCACCGCGTCCTTGTGGCCACGAGCGGAATGGAAGGCCTCAAGATGGCCTGCGAGCACAAGCCCGCCGCCATCACACTGGACGTCATGATGCCCGGCATGGATGGCTGGTCCGTTCTCGCCGCGCTGAAATCAGATCCCGCCACGGTGGACATCCCGGTCGTCATGGTTTCCCTCGTCCGCGACAAGCAGATGGGATTCACCCTGGGCGCCACCGACTTTCTGACGAAGCCCGTCGATGCGAACCAGCTCCGGCGCACGCTCGGCCGGCTTGTCGGCGACGCTCCTGGCGACGCGCTCGTTGTCGAGGACGACCCGGACAGTCGCGAGATGCTCGTGCGCCTCCTCGGGAAGTCAGGCTTCCGCGTGCGCACCGCGGAAAATGGCGCCCTCGGCCTCGAGGCGGTGGCCGCCGCGCGGCCGGCGATCATTCTTCTGGATCTCATGATGCCCGTGATGGACGGGTTTGAATTTCTTGCAGCAATCCGGCAAGACAGTGGAATGGCGGACATCCCCGTGATCATCGTCACCGCGAAGGACCTCACCGAGCAGGACCACCAGCGGTTGAACGGCAGCGCGGAGGCCATCATCCAGAAAAGCTCGATCGATCACGCAACCCTCCTCGACCGCGTCTACGCGATAATCGGTAAAAAACATCACTGACCATGGCCAGGATCCTCCTCGTCGAAGACAACGAAATGAACCGCGACATGCTTTCGCGCCGTCTCACGCGCAAGGGCTACGAAGTCGTCATCGCCGTGGATGGAAAACAGGGCGTGGACATGGCAACGTCCGAAAACCCGGACCTGATCCTCATGGACATGAGCCTGCCCGAGATCGATGGCTGGGAGGCCACGCGCCGCATCAAGGCCGATCCCGCCGTGAGTGCCATCCCCGTCATCGCCCTCACCGCCCATGCCATGGCGGGTGACCGCGAGCAGGCGCTCGCCGCCGGCTGCGACGACTACGACACCAAGCCGATCGAGCTTCCCCGCCTCCTCGAAAAGATCGCCGCCCAGCTTGCGCGCGTCGGAAAATCCGCCCCCGTCGCGTGAGCGCTGAATCCCCCTCGAAGGAAAGCCCGCTCGCGAAGCTGCGCCACGACCTGCGCACGCCGATCAATCACATCCTCGGATACTCCGAACTCGTCAGCGAGGAACTCGCCGACCAGGGAATCGATTCCGTCGCACCGGATCTCGCCAAGATCCGCGACGCGGCTCAAAGGCTCCTCGCAATGGTTGGCGAGCACCTGTCCGAGGAGGGATTCGCCGGTCTCGTCGAAGGCAGATCCCTGGAATCCTCGGCGGCCCCCGGTTCGAAAAAACCCGCCGCATCCATCTCGACCACGCCTGCAGTGGACGACTCCGCCGCGGAGATTCCCGGGCGCATTCTTGTCGTTGACGACAATGCGGAAAATCGCGAGACGCTCGCCCGCCGATTGCAGCGGCAGGGGCATTCGACCGCCATGGCAGAAAACGGCGCGGAAGCACTCGAGATTCTTCGGCGCGAACCGTTTGACCTCGTGCTTCTTGACGTGATGATGCCCGTGATGGACGGCCACGCCGCGCTCGACGCAATGAAGTCCGACGCCGAACTCCGCCACATTCCAGTGATCATGATTTCGGCCCTCGACGAGCTGGAGAGCGTCGTCCGTTGCATCGAGATTGGCGCCGAGGACTACCTGCCTAAACCGTTCAATCCGACGCTGCTCCGCGCCCGCATTGGAGCAAGCCTCGAGAAGAAAAAGCTGCGCGATCAGGAACAGGAATACCTGCACACCATCGAGCGCACCCAGCGCCGGCTCTCCGAGGAGCTTCAGGAAGCCGGCAACTACGTGCAGTCGATCTTCCCGGCGCCGACCGAGAAACCATTCCGCATCGACTGGAAATACGCGCCGTCCATGGAGCTCGGCGGCGACGCCTTCGGTTACCACTGGATCGACGACGACCACCTCGCCATCTACCTGCTCGATGTGTGCGGACACGGCGTCGGCGCATCCCTGCTCTCGGTCAGCGCGATCAACGTCCTGCGATCCGGTTCGCTTCCCGAAACGGATTTCCGGGACCCGGGTGCCGTGCTTGCAGGCCTCAACGAGGCCTTCCCCATGGAGCAGCAGAACAACATGTATTTCACGATCTGGTATGGCGTGTATCACCGGCCGACCCGGGTGCTGCGCCACGCCAGCGGCGGCCATCCGCCATCGCTCCTCCTCATTCCGAAGGCGGACGGCGGAACCGACCTTCGTGAGCTGCGTTCTCCCGGCATGCTCATCGGTGCGATGCCGGGAATGACCTATGGCAGCGACTCCTGCGAAATTCCGCCAGGCAGCCGGCTGCTCGTGCTTTGCGACGGAACCTACGAGATCAAGCGCCCGGACGGCACGATGATCGAATTCGAGGAATTCACCACCTTCATGCGCGAGCATGGCACCCGACCCGACGGCCTCGATGCGCTGCTGTCGTGGGTAAAGGAACTGCGCGGCGGACAGCCGCTTGAGGATGATTTCTCGATCCTTCGCGTGGAGTTTTGATTTCCCCCACCCTCCGATTCACCCGATGTCCAAGCTCGACCTTCAAATCGAAAACAACTTCGCCGCCATCGCCCCCGCCAGCGAGCGGATGCGCGCGCATTTGGAATCCCTCGGGGCGCCGGCGGCTGCCGTATTTCTCGCGGATCTCGTGATCGAGGAACTCGTCACCAACACGATCAAATACGGCTACGACGACACAAATGCGCACTGCGTCCATGTGTCCGTCGATTTCTCGGACGGGACGCTGACCGTCGAGGTGCGCGACGACGGTCACGAATTCAATCCCCTTTCCCGCGAGTCTCCCGACGTCACGCTGCCCGCCGAGCAGCGCGATATCGGCGGGCTGGGCATTCACCTTGTCTGCCAGATGTCCGACGATGTCCGCTACGAACGTCGGGACGGCTGGAATGTCGTAATCGCGACAAAGCGCTTTCCGGAGGACCAGTAAACCGGTCGAACGGTTCCGTAAAAGGCTTCCAATCCCCCGCGACGATCGACTAATGACTCCCCCCATGAAAATCGACGAACGCCACGAAGGCGGCGCGCTGGTGCTGAAGATCGAAGGGCGCCTCGATCACGATGGAGCGAGGGTTTTCGAGGAATGCACGAGCCGCGCGATCGCGGCGGGCGAGAAGTTCCTCGTTGCCGACTTTGGCGGTGTGGACTTCCTGGCGAGCATGGGCATCCGCGCGCTCATCAAGCCCTACCAGACCCTCGCGCAGTCCGGCGGTCGCCTCGTGGTCGCCAACCTCGGTGATTCCGTGCGTGAGGTGTTCAAGATCGCCGGCATCGACCAGGCGGTGCCGATTTTCGATTCGGTCGAGGCCGCCATCGCATCGCAAGCCTAACGCCGGCCTCGACGAGGCGCGCTCCCCGGACGAGAATCCGCCCATGAGAGTGCTTTTTCGCATCGCCATCTGCATGATCGCCTGCACGCCGGCGTTCGCACAGATCGAGTCGGTCCCATCCCCAGATTCCACGGACACCGGGGAATCCCGCAAGATGCCCAACTCTCTGGAGGAGGTGCGAAAATCGGAACCCACCCCAACTCCGGCGCCCGCTCCCGCCCAGGCAGGTCGCACGCCGGACGAAATCATCCAGGTCTTCTTCGACGCGCTTAAGGCCGACCGCGTGGAGGACGCCTACGGCACGCTGCACTCGCAGTTCGCACTGCAGGACCGGGGCGGCGAAGCGAAGAAAATGGCGGAGCAGACCCAGCGCGCGCTCGATGCATACGGCCCCGTGGTCGGCTACGAACTCGTCCGCGAGGAAAAGCTCGGGACGCACCTCATGCGCCGCACGTATCTGCTCAATGGGAAAAACCTGCCGCTCCGCTGGCAGTTCTATTTCTACCAGGCGGAAAAGGACTGGCAGCTCATCGACCTGCGCGTGGACGACGCGCTCGTCGAGTGGTTCGATCCTCCGAAACGATGACCTCCGCCGCGCCGGTCGCACGGTTTCTCACGTTCATCCGGTTTTCCCATACCGTCTTCGCAATGCCGTTCGCACTCGGCGCGATGCTCGTCGCCGCCGACGGATTCCCCACCCTGCGACTCGTGCTCTTTATTGTGCTGGCGCTTGTTTTTGCGCGCACTGCGGCAATGACCTTCAACCGCATCGCGGACTGGGACTATGACCGGCGCAACCCACGCACGGAGGGGCGTCACCGCCTCGTTCCGCGCGGGGCGGCCATTGCCGGCTGCGCGATCTCCTCCGCGCTGTTCCTCCTTGTTTCCGCGGCGATCAATCCCCTTTGCCTCACCCTTTCTCCCGTCGCGCTTGGTCTCGTCTTTTTTTATTCACTCACCAAGCGCTTCACCCATGCCGCGCAGTTTTTTCTAGGTCTCGCGCTTTCCGCCGCCCCAGTGGGCGCGTGGCTGGCCGTGACGGGAGCATTCGCATGGGCGCCGCTGGTCCTCGCTCTCGGAGTCACACTCTGGGTTGCGGGATTCGACATCATCTATGCGACCCAGGACTACGAGGTCGACCGGCGCGAAGGGCTGAAATCCATCGTCGTGTGGCTCGGCATTCCCCGCGCGCTTCGGTTTGCGCAGGTGCTGCATGCTCTCACGTGGCTCTGCCTCGTTGCATTTGGATGGATCGCGGGACTTGGCCCCGTCTATGCCGCCGGTGTTGTGCTCGTGCTCGGCTTTCTCGTCTACGAGCACCGCGTCGCCCGCTCCCTCGACGTGGCGGCGATCAACGCCGCATTTTTTCGGTCCAACGCATGGATCGGAGCCGTATTCCTTCTATCGATCCTGATCGACCGGCTTGCCTGAACCCACATCCAGACCCAAACGTCGCTGGCTCCGCCGAATTTTTCTCGCAGCGGCCGCACTCGTCGCGATCGCAGCGGTCGCAGCCATCACGGCATTCCTCCATCTCGATTGGATCGTAAAATGGTCGATCCATCGGGTGTTTCCGGGCGTCCGCGCGGAAATGGAATCGTTGCGCATCGAGTTTCCGTCGCGTCTGCTGGTTCGTAATCTTGAGCTCTTTTCCACCTCCGACGGAGAGCTTCTCCTCCGCATGGAGGGCGGAACGGCGTCCTTTCGTCTCGCCGAACTTCCCAGCGCACGCATCGAAACCATCGAGCTCGATCGACCTTCGCTCATTCTGTCCCCGCGACTCGGCGAAGCACTTGGACTCAAACCCTCCGGGCCGCCAGGCCCGGAGTCCGACAACCCGTTCGAGTGGTCGATCGGACGTCTGGAAATCCGCGACGGGCGGTTGCGAATCACGGAATTTGGGGAGCGATCCCCTACCGTCGAGATGGCAGTCACCACCACCCTCGAGAATCTCGGAGTTGGCGGCGAACTCGGCCGGATCGTGCACACGGTTGAAATCTCGGAGATCATCGCCTCCACGCCTTCCGGCACGGAGTTTCTCACGATCGAGCGGATTGGTGCGTGCTTCACGACGGACGGCCTTTTCACAGACAACCACGTCGAGGCGGTGGCGATTGGCGAAGGCCAGGTCCGGATCACGCCCGAGCTTCTCGATTTTTTTTCGGGCAGGGAGGAATCCGAAAACCCCGTGCAGGCATCGCCCTCATGGACCGTGGGCTCGCTCGACGTCAAAGAAATTGCAGTAGACATCCCGGACGCCCCCGGAGCGATCGGTCAGGTCACATTCCGTCTCGCGGCTGCGCTTCGCGAGATCGGTGCCGTGCACAGCCCGACGGCGGATGTCGACCAGACCGTCACCCTGTCGGACATCCGCATTACGGCGGAGCAGTCGTCCGGGCCGCCATTACTGAAGGCGAATTCCGCAGTGGCGACCTTCTCGATCGCAGGACTCGCGCAAAAAACGCTTCGCGAGATCCGTCTCGAGAGTCCAGCGCTTGCGATCGACCTTTCCGCATCTCCCCGCTCGCAGCAGACGGCATCGACATCCCCCCAGGCGCCCGCAACCGCCGCCGAGCCGATGGCATGGCTGGTGGAACGCTTCGTCTGCACCTACGGAACGATTACCATCTCCGGATTTCGTGAGGACATCACCGCCAGCGCGAAGTTTGCCATCGACGCCACCAACCTCGGCACCCTCGGGGAGGCCGCTGAAGTTGCACAGAAGCTCACGGTCTGGGACGCACAAATCAGCGACGCGGATTCCGAAACGCCAATCCTGACGCTCGACATCGCACGCATCGGCTTCACAGCCTCCGGTCTGCTTCAGCAGCAGCGCATCGAATCGGTGGACATCGAAGGCGGCCGGCTGCGGATTGGCGCGGATCTGCAGGCACTTTTCTCCGGAGACAACGCTCCTCCGCCCTCTCCCACCGCTCCGTCCGCAACAAACGACGAGGGCTGGTCGATCGGAACGCTTCGTATTTCCGGCATCCGAACGCGCCTCGAAGACGATCGCCCGGGACTCACGGAACTTCGTTTCACATTGAACACGGAACTTCAGAACGTATCCGCCGCTGGTCTCTCCGGACGCCTGCTCGACGAGGAACAGACCATCGAATTCGCAGACATCATCCTGCGATCGCCCCTCGACCGAAACGTGAAGATCCTCTCGCTTCGCAGCGTATTTGTGCGCTTCACGCTGCGCGGTCTGGCCCGCAGGAATCTGCGCAAGGTCGTCATCCTGCGTCCGTCCATTTTTCTGAACCGCGACCTCTTCGTCTACATGGAGCGCGCCACCGCCCCCGACGAGGCAGAGCGCGGTGCGAACGCCGCGGATGACAACGAGCCTCAATGGTCTGTCGACGATCTCGAGGTGAAATTTGGAAAACTGGTGCTCGGGAGTGGTGGAGAGACCGACGTCGGCCTGCCGCTCGAGTTTGAGACCACCGCACAAAACATCGCGCTCGACAACCTCGCCGCCCTCGAGCTGCAGGCCGTGCTCACCGTTCCAAAGCAGAGTTACGACTTCCCCGACTACCAGCTCGAGATCGACGAGGTGGAAGGCGACCTGCGCTTTGCGTATCCACCCGAAAAGGGCGAGAAGAACCTCGTCCAGAAACTGGATATTGCCGGCATTCGCTGGCGGCAATTCGAGGCGAAGGATGCCTGGATCGCCGTGACGTTCGACGTGCGCGGAATCAACGGCCAGTTTGGGGGCATGTCCTACGAGGGATACGTGAACGGCGGCTTCAGCTTTTTCTTCGCCCAGGATTCCCCGTGGATCGGCTGGGTCGCAGGAACGGGGGTGAACACGAAGGCGCTGACCGACGTGATCTCGCCCCAAAACTTCAGCATGAGCGGTCCGCTCGACTTTTCCATGCAGGTCGACGCATTTCGCAAGGACATCGACCGCGTGCGCGGCGACATCCGGATTACCGAGCCTGGCCGACTGAAGATCGGCAAACTCGACGACCTCATCGCACGCATTCCCGACACATGGATCACGGTAAAACAGGACATCACCCGCATCGGCCTTGAGACGCTCCGCGATTTCGACTACACGGAGGCCACGGGCGAATTTTGGTTCGTGCAGTCGCAAGGCATCCTCAATCTGGATTTGAGCGGCCCTCACGGCTCGCGAAACTTCGAGATCGTCCTCCACGACGGACCGGAAACCAACAACCCATGGCAGCAAGGCAGACTCCGCGCGCAATCCTCTTCGTCGCCACGCTGACCCTCGCCGGTTGCAAGCTGCCCTCGGTCAATCTCGCCACCAACGAGCCGATCAAGGTCGACATCGACATGCGGCTCGATGTCTATCAGCACGGCGACGGAAGCTCCGCTCCCTCCCCGACGCCGCAGCCATCCACCAACGACGACAACCAGCAACAGCGCTCCACCGATCCGGAGGAACGTCGCCGGAATCGAGCTGCGGACATCCAGACGTTCAAAAACTCCCGCCTCGTAGGCGAGCGGCACGACGGTCTGCTTGAGGTCCTCACGGAACCTTCCGGTGAATACGGGGACTACGTGCGCCAGACCGTTGCACGCGAGAATTCCGACCGCCGTGCCCAGATGAAGATCATCGCCGAGGAGCAAAAGATTTCCCTCGAGGAAGTGCAAAGGGCGCAAGGCGAGCTATGGACGAATCGCTCCTTCTCCGGCGAATGGATCGAGGTGGCCCAGCCGGACGGCTCCTGGAAGTGGGAGCAAAAGAAGGAATAGCGCGACCTGCCACCACAATGGTCAGACATCGGTCCGACCTCCACTTGTCACGAACCGCTCCGGAGCGCCGATCAACACGCATCCCTCGACTCTCGCGAGCAACGCAACGGTGCCACGTTTCAAGATGCGAGATTCCCATGAAAGCCACCGTTTCCGTCAAAAACGGCGCCCGGAGCGGGGCGGCCGCTCTCAAAGTATACTCGCCAGCGTAGCAACCTCGCAGCCAATCAGAGTGCCGAGAACTCCATCTCCGCCAACTCGAGCGTGGCATCGAATTTGGAGACGCCAGGCGAATCTCTTATTCAGGTGGGCCCGGCCATGGTTGGGAAAATGGACCGTTCGTCCCAACGTTTAAAGTCGCGGGAAAGATGGAAAGGCGAGGCGAGCAGACTGCTGTGAGCAAAAAAAGTGCGCGGCAAATGCCGCGCACTTTCGTGAGAAAAATGGACGAAGCCTGTCTGCTATCAGGCGCGCGCCTTGCGGCGACGCAGGGCAATCAGACCGAGCAAACCAGCGAAGACCACGCCATACGTGGCCGGCTCCGGAACCACAACCTGGCTGAACTGCAGGTTGTCGATACCATGACGACCGTCGGAGGGGAAGCTTTCCGAAATACGCTCGAAGGTGAGGATATAGTCCTCGCCCGCGAGTCCGGTGAAACTCGGGGAAATGACCTGCGTATCGGCGTTATTTCCCACCACAGTAAACGCAACCGACTGGTTCCATACCACGGCCGAGGTGGACACTTGCGTGAGCGTCAGCTTCCACGAGGTCGTGGTATTGGCGGTCTCACCCGTGAGGCCGAAGTCGAAGGAACTCAGCACCAGTTTGACGTCGGGCTGCGCGTTGAACCGAATGGTGTGAAGGCCAAAATCAAGCTGCCCAATCCGGGGCATATTCCCTTCGTTGTCCCAAGCACCTCCACCCACGAACTGATCCTCAAGGGAGGAAAACCAACTGGATGTGTGAATATCCCAGTTTGCGTCCCAGACCAGGCTGATCCCGGGCGTCGGACCTCCGTAGGAAACATCAACACCACTGGAGTTGGCCGTGGCATTGGAACCATAGTTGGCAGGCACGGTGGTGTTGTTTCCTCCGAGCTGGCCGAAGCCAAGGTTGGTGGCGAAAGCGGTGGTGGCACCTCCGGCGAGAAGTCCCATCGCGACGACGAAACGAGTGATTTTCATGGTTTGAGTTTGGGGGTTTTCCGAATCGAGTTGAAATGACAATTACTGCAACTCGCGCTTTTTCGCTCTACAGGAACTCGTGAACAAGACTCCTTATTTTGCCGTTTAGGCCACAAAATGACCCAATCAAAAACTGGGACACCCTTCATAACCGTCTATCCTTCAAGGACTCGATTCGCAGCCTTTAACTGGAATCCTGAGGAATACCCCCGCATGCGGATCGTTGACAATCATTCCACTAGCAGTCCCGACGGCATTCCCACATCCCACCAAATTCTTCGGAAGCCACGGCAGGGCGTTGTGACCGATGGATCGAACCGCCAACTGGGCGCCCGGTAGGCCGGACTCAGATCCACCGCGATGCGAGTGAATTTCCGTTTGTCACAGCTCCACGCGTCCGGGGTTTGGCTTCCCGACGGAAGTATCAGGCCACTTGCGACCATCGTTAAAATCATTCGGGCACCCGGAGGAAACGCCTCACGGGTGCCCGGCACAATTTCGATGGGGTGGTTATTCCCTATTTGCTGCGGCGACGCGTAACGAACAGCAACCCGAGCCCCGCACTCGCGAGCAGAGCGACCGTCCCGGGTTCTGGCACTGCAACCTGACTGAACTGCAGGTTGTCGATGCCATGCCTGCCGTCGGAATTGAAGCTCTGGGAGGTGCGTTCAAATGTGAGGATGTAACTCTCGCCGAATTCCCCGGTGAAGTTGGGAGCAATCACCCGGACATCGCTGACCCCGCCTTCCACCGTGAAGTCCACGGTCTGAGTCCAGACGTCGATTCCTTCTGAAAGCGATGTGAGCGTCAGCTTCCAGGACGTCGTAGCCGACGGGTTCTCTCCGGTGAGTGCAAAATCGAAGAAGCTCAGAACCAATGCATAGCCAGGATCGGCATGGAACTGGATCGTGTGAAACCCGAAATCCAGCTGACCGATTCTTGGAACTGCCCCTTCATTGTCCCAGGCCCCGCCGCCTACGAACTTCTGCTCCAAAGCGGCGAAATGGTCCGAGGTGTGGATATCCCAATCGGAGTCCCATTCCAGCGCGATATTCGGTGTCGGCCCGCCGAGGGCAATCACATAACCCTTGCCATCAGTCGAAGCAAACGAACCCAGATCCGAAGGAACCCGGGTGTTGCTTCCACCGAGATTCCCGAAGCCAATGTTCGTTGCTTGGAGAGCACTCATTCCACCGAGGAGGATTCCGAGAGAGAGGAGACAGCGGGGGATTTTCATAGGGGATTCAAATGTCGGCTGAAACATTACCCGGTAGGGGTGGGCAAATCTCCCCAGAAAGTTGTAATAACAGGTCAACAAATGACCCAATGGAGGCGTTGTCTCCGGGGAGGTCTGCTCGAAGGAGTGCCATCACGCGCGCGGCTGGGTAATTCCGTCGTTCCGCGAAGTGGCCGGGCTCATCGGTAGACGACGCGGCGGAAGAAATCCGCCGCGCCGCCATCCCCAATGTCTCCCCACTCCTCCCTGTGGAACGCGGAGACAAATACGTAACGCCGACTCAGTCGACGCCCCCTTCGAAAGTGGTCCCTTTTTCGGCGACCCCATGCGGAGGTTGATTCCATGTGTCATTAACCACCTCCGTCCCGGTGAAAAGAGACGAGCCGTCGGTAAATGGGTCACCTCGTGCCCCAGAGTTCATGGTCGCCCGCAATCGCGGACGGCCATTCCGCAGCCCCACCCTCGGGTCACACAAGCGCACGAGCGCCTCACGCGGAGACCCCGGTGGGAAGCCGCCCCATTCTAGGGCGCAGATTGCGGGGTCACGATGCGATAGACTTTGCGGACGTTCCGTCCGCGGGCGTCCTTCAGCTGGATGCGAAGCTTCGTCACGTTGCGCGTGGGAACAAATTTCACGTTCCAATTTCCAACCGGTCGCGCCGCCTTCTTCGCAACGCGGATCCGGACCGCAACCCGGTCGACGGACGCCTCCACGGACCGGATGCCCACACGCCCGCGGACCTTGCCGCGAACAACCCAGCGGTTCCGCCCGGGCTTCACCTTGATCGATTGATCCAAGGTGATTCGCTCCGCCGCCGGAGTTGGCGTCGGCGTGGGTGCGGGTGTCGGCTCGGGGGTGGGGTGCGGCGTCGGCTCGGGGGTGGGGTGCGGCGTCGGCTCGGGAGTAGGTTCAGGCGTCGGAGGTGGGGTGGGTTCGGGTGTTGGCTCAGGAGTGGGCTCCGGCGTAGGTTCGGGTGTGGGTTGCGGAGTCGGCTCCGGTGTGGGTTCGGGTGTTGGCTGGGGAGTGGGCTGCGGGGTCGGCTCCGGTGTCGGAGGCGGCGTGGTCGTCACAAAACGGAAGGCATCGACCACGACGAAACCATTGGTCCCGGCATTGCGAACGATCACCCGAGGCGCGGTCCCGGCGCTGAAGCTGTAGGAACCGAGGGAAATCCACTGACCGCCCTGCACGGTCTGATCCACGGTGACGGTGGTCGTGCCGCCGGTGTGGACGATGTCGACCGGCACATTCGAGGCGCGGTTGGAGGTTGAGGTCCATCGACCGAAGACCTCGTAGGTTCCGGCATGGAGGGTCGGGCGGTAAATGACCGTTTTCGCGCCCTTCGCGGTGTTGTTGTCGTGCTGGAAATTCACCCCGAAGTAGCCGGTGATGGCCGTGGAGTTCACCCATTCCCCGGAGGCAACGGTCGACGCGTCGGAGTTGTCGGAGATCGTCTCGTAGGATGTTTGAGGCACCCCGTAAAACTCGACCTCCGACACGTTGCAGTGGCCGCCGTTCGGCGAGAGATAACGCACATAGCGGAATGGCGTCGGGTTCTCGACGAGGACGGTCTGGTATTCGCGGTAGGCCGGGGTGGAGTCGACCGTGAAAAGAGTGACCGCATTCTGGAAATCGGGGGTGTTGGCTCCCTGGAACCGTCCCCCAACCATGCGGCTCTGCCACGAGGTGCTGCTGTTGCGCGGGCTGAAGCGGATGGCGGTGATGCGTTTGGCGTTGTTCGGACCAAAGTCGAGGCCGGCCCAGTCGCCGTTGCTGTTGGGCGAGTCGAAGTAGGTATCGATGTTGCCGTCAAAGACCTTGTCGCGGGTGTTCACGGTGCCGCCGGACCATGCGCCCGTGGTGCCGATCACGCGCCCGGAAAGCTTGTTCGACAGATCCGGACGAGCCGCAAGCGTGATCGGAATCGAAATCCGGGGCGACACCCCGTAGGTGGGACTGACGGCTTCGATCTGAATGAATCCTTCGGTCTCGGAGCCGATTGGACGGATGTCCTGCGCGAAGAAGCGGTCGTTCGCCGTGGCACCCAGCCAGACCACCTCGTTGTCCCCGGCAGGCGCAAGGTTGCGGCGGTAGTAAACGTTGTAATAGCGCACGGCTCCGGGGGATTCGTTCCAACGCAGACGGGCCTGGGTGGAAAATGCGTTCTCCGGATTCCGGGCGGAAGCATCCACAACGAGCCCGGTCGGAGCTGCCGGCGCGATGGACGGTCCGTCGGAAATCTGGATGCGACCGATGCGCGCGGAGTAGCCCGCGATGGTCGACGAGGATAGGAATCGCAGCGAAAGGGCAACAATCCTGCGGCCGGCATGCGCACCGAGCGGGAAGTCGAGCGTCAGCCACTGCGAGGGCGAACTCGCAAGCGCGGACGGAGAATAGACAACGGTCGTCGGCGCGTCCTCGAACACCAGCCCGACCTGGATTTGCGCCGCATTCACGGCACCGGGCTTGTAGATCATCCGGAGATTCGTGGCCTCCGTGACGGGGAGGTGCATCTGGTAGAGCTTCACGTTCTGCGGATTCCCCGGCGTGAGGGTTCCGCTGACGCGCAGGCTGGTCGGTCCGTAGTAGGAATCGTCGAAGTCGAGGCTCGGGGTGATCGTCTTGGCACCGGAGCTCTCGACGATCCAACGCCAGGTGGGGAGAATGTCCTGCACGCTGGCGTTCGTCCACGCACCGGTCATGCGCTGAATGCCATCGATGCGATAACGCTCACCCTGACCGACGTTGAAATTCGTCACGAAGGGGAGCGAGGTGATCGCAGTGTGCGTCGGGATGTAATGCGCGATGCCGTTCCAGTTCGGCGTGGAGGAGCCGGCCGGAATGGCCGTATTCGCGGGATTCTGATTCGGACCGGACCAGTAGATCTGCTCCTGCGTGAGGACGGCCGATGGGGAGTTGCCTTTCACGAACGGCGTCTCACCGCCGAAAAGTGCCAGCGAGGTATGGTGCGGCTGTCCTTCGGGAAAGAGGTAATTCCACGTAATGTCGAGCCCGCCGCTGCTGTTCTCATCGAGCGTGCGACCGTAGGGGCTGTAGTTCTCGGTCCAGATGCCGGCGTAGATGTCGTAGGGGTCGATGCCGATCGACTGCGCATGCGAGCGCGAAGATGAGAGGTAGGTCGAATTCCGATACCACCAGAAATTGAGAAACATCTCGTGCGCGACGAGGGGACTGGCGGCGGTCGTTGTAGTGATCTCGGGACCGGACTTCATGTAGCCGTCGTTCGACGTGTTGAAGCGATTTTGGAACGAGCGCGTCCCGTTCTCGATCATCGCGTCATACCAGACGATGCGCAGGTGCGGTGCGCCGAGGGAGGCCGCCTTCTGCCGGAAATAAACGATGAAATCGCGCATGTTCTGCGCATCGGCGCGGGTCGCGGCGGAATTGTTCTGATGGTTCTCCTGATTGATGAAATAGCCGTCGAATCCGAAATAGATCGCCGCTTCGATCATCTTGTCAGCGACGGGAAACGTGTTGCCGTTCTTTTGAAGCAATTCGCGGAGGCGCTGACGCGTGTCGGAGGAGTTGTTCCACGGGAAGAAGACCTTGCCGTAGATGCGCACGCCGTTGCGGTGCGCGGCCTCGATCATGTGCGCCGTGGGCGTGAGAATGATCTGGGTATTCCGGTCGGACGTGCCCCAGGACACCATGTTGTCGGTGTATTGCCACATGGTCGGCGCATAGAGCCGCGTGGTGCGCCAGCCATGCGTCGCGGCTGCCGGGATCGTGTTGAATGTCGTGACCGCCTGCACGCGGGCCTCGCCGGGCCGTGCGTGGGGATTCACGTTCCAGAGCGCATTCAATACCGCGTTCTCCGCCGCCTTGGGCGTCTGGACTCGCGGAGCAAGCGGCACCCGGCTGCGGTTGTAGGGCGCATCGGGATCCGTCGCCGGGCTCCAGTTCAGGATTTCGTTCGGGTTCCAGGCCGGAGCAACGGGAACGAGCGAGCTTTGCGCAATCGCATGCGTGGTGAGTGTCGCGACGAATGCGAGGAGGGAACGACGAAAAAAAGGCATTGGAACCGAGGGGATGAGGGCGGCAGACAGCGGAGGGTTACGTGGCTGCGGAACCCAATCGTATCACACCTCAAACAACGCGCAACCCGAACACCGTCCGCCACTTAACCGAACCTGCAACACCGTGACGTCGCAGGTTTCCCCAGCAGGCCCATCGAACACCAACCCAGAGGCGCCACAGGAGTCGCCGCCACATCAGATCGAAATATCGGCCGATGGCTCAGCGCAACATCGGCGCAGCCTCCCAATAAGCCCGCGCCGCGCTGGCCTCGTCGAGGAGGGCGGACTTCTCGAGCGGACCGGATTGCTTGCGGCCCCAGTGGTCCGCGTAATGGCCATTCGGGTCCCGAACATTTTCGTGCACGTAGCGCAGGACGCGCTCCACGGTCTGTCGCCAGCGCGGGTCCTTGTCGACCTTCGCAAGCGCGAGGAAGGATCCCATCAGCAGGTGCGCGAACCGCCCGCCGTCATTCACACCTCCCTCGGGCGTGATCCATTTTTTCAGTGCGGACTCTCCGATTCGGCGCGCCTCGTCGAGATATTTGCGATTCTTCGTGATCTCGTAGATCAGGCAGTTCGCGCGAATCATCAGCGCAGAGTTGTAGGAGAATTTCCGCCTGTCGATTTTCCCATCCATGTTGATGTGATCCCAGTAGAGACCGTCCTCGGGATCCTGGAGATTCTCATTCGTCCAGACGTAGATGCGGTGGGCCTTGCGCAAATAATCCTGCCGTCCCGTGAGCTGGTGGAGCTTGAGAAGGCCCACGATGGTCGGGGCGTTGGTGCAGGTATTCTTCGACGTAAGCTCCCGCTCCCGCCAGTAGAGTCCGCCGCCCAGCTTGTCGTCCTCCCCGCTCAGGACGAACTCCATCGTCTTCTTCGCACGGTCGAGCTGCTTCTGCTCCCGCGAAATTTCGTAGGCCTCTGCGAAGGCAAGCACCATCCACGCGTTGTCGTCGTAGTAGCGGTCGGCTTCGCGCGGATTCGGCAGAACATCATATCCACCGATGCTTTTGTGATTCGTCCAATAGGCATCGAGCGCGTCCGCATATGCGCGCATCTTTGGCTCGTAGGTCTTCCGGTCGATCTTCGCCGCGGCAACGAGCGCGGAAAGCTGCACGCCGCATCCCCACATGAACGCCGGCTGCCGGCCCGGCCCGGGATTCCCATCCGCCAGCCGGCTCTCCTCGGAATACAATCCCCGCCGCTCGATCCAGAACGCCTCGTCGATCTTCTCCAGCGTCTCCCTCCCCCACTCCGCGCAGGGCGGCGGAAGCTGGGCATGAAGATTTCCACCGGTCAGCGCGGCGGCCAGCATCAGCGTGACAAACGGAAGCGAGCAACGGGTGCGCCTGGGAAAGGCGCGGACGGGGACAAAATCAGGGAATTCCATGGATCGCGGAGCGAACACATCCGCCGGGGGACGGGCAGCGGAGTGTTCCTTCAATCAACCCTCCGGACAAGCGCCGGTTTCCCGGAAATTTCTCACTCGCAGCGCAGGGCTTCGACCGGATCCATCCGCGCGGCCCGGATGGCGGGATACATCCCCGCGACCAGCCCCATAAAGACGCTGAATCCGAATCCGATCGTTGCGACACCGGGGCTGAACAGCGGCGGAGCATCCATGGAAACATGGGTCGCGAGAAAGTCGATCACCGCCCATGCGAGCAGAAGCCCCGCCACGCCTCCAAGGCCGCTTAGCGTGATCGCCTCGACCACGAACTGTGTGAAGATATCCCGCGGCCAGGCGCCGATCGCCTTGCGCAATCCCACCTCCCGGATGCGCTCGTTCACCGCGGCCATCATCAGGTTCATGATTCCAATTCCTCCCACGAGCAGCGACACCGCGCCGACCGCCGCCCCCGCCGCAAGGAACGAGAGCTGAATCCCCTGCCATTGCTCGAAAAACTCTAGATTCGACTGAGTCGTGACGTCCCTCAACCCCCCGCGCGCCTGCACGACGGCATTCAACGCCACCTGGGCCAGAAGCGGAACCTCCGTCACATCGGCAGCGTCCACGACGATCGACTCCACCGCATCCGAGGCTCGAAGAACCATCTGCGCCGTCGTGCGGGGAACGCACACGACCTCATTCTTTTCCTGCAGAAAATTCGTGTCGCCATACATCCGCTCGTAGTGCCGCAGGACGCCCACCACACGAAACGGCTCCTCCTTGATCCGGATCCACGATCCGATGGCTTCCGGCCCCCGGGGGAAACAGCGTCCCGCCACGGCCGTGCCAATCACGGCCACACGCAAACGATCCCTCACATCGAGGTCGCCGATGGCCCTGCCGTTTTCGACCTCGTAGGATTCCTGCTGGAAAAATCCCGGCGTCACTCCGAACACCACCGCCTGGATCGAGTCCCTGCCTCGACTGACCTCGAACCGATCCTCGGTCCACAAGCCGACCAGCGCATCGTCCCCCGTTTGATCGGCAATCACCGTCGCATCCAGAGCGAGCATGGGACGCTGCCGCGACTGCAAGTGCTGCTGCGATTCCGGCAGCTCCGTGGGAAAAACGCGGAGCCGCGTCATGCCTCCAAAATCCGAAATGCTCGCATTCGACTCCTCGATAATCCCGTAGAGCATGCCCATCACCACCACCAGCGCCACGACACCGAGCATCACGCTCAGGATCGTAAGCGCGGACCGCAGCTTGTGGGCGCGGATCTCCGCGAGGCCATTGAAGATGCCGGCGAGGAAGTTCATCCGATCACTCCTGTCGCAACGCCTCGATGGGATCCATTCGCGCCGCTTCGAGCGCGGGATAGATCCCGGCGAACAACCCGGTCGCCACGCTGAAAATCAATCCGGTCACCGCGCTCGTGAAGGAGAACACCGGCGGCGACAGTTTCGCCATCAGCACGCCAAGGACGGTAATGACACCCTGTCCTGCGAGAATTCCGAGCGCACCGCCCACGAGCGTTAGCGAGATCGCCTCCGCAACAAAGAGCGCGAAAATGTCGCGATTCCACGCGCCGATCGCCTTGCGCAAGCCAATCTCGCGCATCCGCTCCTGAATCGAAGCCAGCATGAGGTTCATGATTCCGATCCCGCCCACGATCAACGAGACCACGGCAACCGCCGCACCCGCGACAAGCCAGTTTCGTCGCGTCGCTTCAAACTGTGCAAACTGGTCCTCGTTTGTTTCCACGTCGAAGTCCGCGAGCCCGCGGTGTGTCTGGCGGAGAATGTTTCGCGCCTCGTCCACCGCCTGCGGCAGCATCCCGGCCTCGTTCGCCCACAGCGTAAGCTTCGAAAGCGACGGCGCACGGGAGAGCCGCTGTCTTGCGGTGGAAAGCGGCACAAACGCGACCCGGTTTTTCTGCTCGAGCACATTGTAGCCAAACTGGAGCTTTTCGTAGTGCTCGATGAGTCCGACCACCGTGAAATTCTGGCCCTGAACCCGGACCTGCCGCCCAAGCGGATCTTCGTTTTTGTCGAACAGGATTCGCGCAGGCTCACTGCCCAGCACGATCACGGGCAGCCTGTTCCATTCGTCGACGTCGGTGATGAACCGTCCGTCGCTCACCGAGAGGTTGTTTGCCTCGAGGGCCACCGGCAGCACGCCACGCACACCGCCATGGTAGACTTTTTTCCCGCGGGAAATCGGCTGGCGGATCTCGACTTCCGGCGAGACGAGGCCGGAAAAGGATGCCAGTTCCCGCAACGCATCCGCGTCCTCCAGCGTTCTTCCGCGGCTCGCGCCCGCAAGATGCCGTTGCTTCGCCGGCAGAGGGCGGTTTTCCACGGTCAGCTTTTCCAGCCCGCCGATCTGGGTGATGGCCATCTGCCAGCCGGAGAACATTCCCTCGACCAATCCCGACACGACGATGAACGACATCACTCCCAGCGCAACGCAGGAAATGCTCAGCAGCGACCGGACCTTGTGCGTCCAGAGCTGCGCGATCCCTTCCCCGAGGCCCTGAAGAAAGATCACCGGACCTCCTTCACGATTCGCCCGTCCAGCACGTGAAGCTGTCTGCGCGAGCAGGCGGCAATCCCCGGATCGTGCGTCACAAGCACGACCGTCCGCCCCTCGCGATTCAATGCCGAAAACAACCCGATGATGCTGCGCGCCGTCTGGCTGTCGAGATTCCCGGTCGGCTCGTCCGCGAGCAGGATGCGCGGATTGTTCATCAATGCACGTGCGATCGCGACACGCTGCCGCTGACCGCCGGAAAGCTCGTTCGGACGGTGATGCGCACGATCGCGCATTCCCACCTGCTCGAGCAACTCCCACACCCGCTTGCTGGCCCCCTGAACCGGAGAGCGGCTGTAGGAGAGGGGCAGCAGCGTGTTCTGCAGCACGGTGAGGCGCGGCAGGAGATTGAACGACTGGAAAATGAACCCGATCTTCTCGCCACGAATCGTTGCGCGACGGTTCACACCGATCCGGGCCAGCTCCATTCCATCGAAGAGAATGGTTCCCGAGGTGGGCGAATCCAGAAAACCGAGCAGGTGCATCAACGTGGACTTGCCGGACCCGGACGGACCGACGATCGCCACGAACTCCCCCTCCTCGATGCGGAGGTCCACCTCGTCGAGCGCGCGCACCGTGTGCCCCCCGAGCCGGTAGTGCTTGGAAACGCGGCGAAACTCCAGCATCGCCATGATCGCCTACTCCACCGTTCGCGATTTCGAGGCCTTACCGCCCGACGGCCTCTCGAGCGAAAGCTCATCATCCACCGCCGCGCCGCTCTTCAACTCGATGTGTTTCAGATCGGTCACGCCGGTTTCGACGGCCCGGGGTTCGAAAGCATCCCCCTTCCGCACGTAGACCTTGCTTCCCTCGTCATCCACGAAGATCGCGGAAATCTCCACCGATGGCACATTCTCTGCGCGTGCAACGAGGATCCTGAGATTTGCGCTCATCCCCGGGCGAATGGCTGCATCGATCGTGTCGAGGGAGGCAATCATGCGGAACGTCCGCGTCTTTGAATCGTCACCGGCACGTTGCAGCCCGCGCCCCTTGTCGCCAGCCTCGCCGGCGGACGGCGCAATGAAGGAGAGCCGGCCTTCGACTTTTGTCCCCGGAGACGAGTCGAACGTCACCTCGACCGGCATGTCCGGCTTCAACAACCCGACATCGATCTCGTTCACACTCGACTGGACCTCGAGCCGTTGAAGATCGGCGAGCTCCATGAGGACGGTGCCCTCGGAAACACTGCTCGCGCCGGTGATCACGCCGCCCTCGCGCGCGGTGAGATTGAGCACCGTGCCCGCGATGGGCGCGACGATTGCCGTCTTCGCAAGCTCGGTGCGCAGACGGTCGAGCTTTGCCTGGAGAATCTCGCACTGGATACGCGCCCGTCCCGCCTCCGCCTTCGTATCGGTGATCTCCTTTTCCGGAATCAACTTTTCCGCCGCGAGCTCCGTGGCGCGGCGAAGATCGGCGGCGAGCTTCTCGGCCTGCAGCTCCGCCGACTGAATTTCGAGCTCGGCTGCCTTGATGTCACTGCGCAACTGCGCCTGGTCGAGCTCCAGCAACAACTGGCCGGCCTCCACGTTTTGCCCCTCCTTTACGTGCACCGCGACCACGCGACCGCTCACCTCCGACCGCACCTCGCTCGACGACGCCGGCTGCACGGTGCCCGTGGCGGAAACGAATTGCTCGAGCGTCCGCGCGGCGACGACGACCGTCTTCGGTTCATGCGGGGCCTCGTCGCGGTCCTTGAAGGCGCGGCGTGCCAGAAACCATGCACCCCCGCCCAGCACGGCAACAAATACGAGAATGAGGAGAATCCGCTTCACGAAGATTGCGGCCGGCAGGATACAGGAATTCCCACGTCCGCCGATGGAAATTGCGCGGCTACTCCCCGACAAGCTCGGCCAGCGTGGCCTCCAGCCGGTTGATATCCACCGGCTTCGTCAGATGACGCGCAAATCCCGCGGCGAGTGAACGCTGCACGTCACTCTCCATTCCGTAGCCACTGAGCGCCACCGCCGGCACCGGCCGGATCGCCGTGATCCGCTGGATCAGGTCCGTTCCGAGCCCATCGGGCAGGCCCAGGTCACTCACAACACAATCGACCGCCTCGGACTGAAAGAGTTCAAGCGCGTCGGCAACGTTGCCCGCCACCAACGTCCGGTAACCATCGCGGTCGAGAATCCGCTTGATGAAAAACGCGCTGTCCTCGTGATCCTCCACGAGGAGAACGGTGCATCCACGGCTGCCTGCCTTCTTCGGCGGTCTCGACCGTTCCCGCGTCTCATCGCCTCCATCGTTCGAACCGGCAACCTCCACGCCGAGATCTATCGTGATCCTCGCTCCGGCACCATCAGGATTCGCGCTGGCGCGGATCGATCCGCCGTGCGCCTCGACGAGCGCCTTCGAAATTGCAAGGCCGAGACCCAGGCCGCCATACCGCCGGGTGATCTCGGAGCCTCCCTGCTCGAACGCGTCGAAAATCTTGTCCTCGGTGCCCGGCCGGAGCCCGATTCCCGTATCCGTGATCTCAATGGAAATCACACCGTCGATGTTGCGCGTTCGAACGGACACCCGTCCCCGCTCCGGCGTGAACTTCAGCGCGTTTTTCAGCACATTCCAAAACACCTGCTGGATGCGCGCGGGATCGGCCTGCGCGACGAAACGGTGCGCCTCGAGACGCCAGTCGATCGCGATGTCTTTCGCCGCACGCTCACCCTCGCAGGCCTGCGCGGCGTGATGCAGGGCGCTGTGCAGATCGACAGGCCGGGGATTGACCTCGAGCTTGCCACGCGCGATGCGCGTCAAATCGAGCATGTCGTCGATCAGCCGCGCCTCGAGTTCCACGTTGCGACGGATGATCGCGACAAACGTGTGCAGATCCTCGGGATCGGTGTGTCCCATTTCAAGGGCGCTCACGGCGGCAAGCACCGGAGTCAGGGGGGTGCGCAGTTCATGGGAAAGAGCCGCCAGAAACTGGTCCTTGCGTGCATTCGCCTCCTGCGCCTCGCGAAACAACCGTTCCATCTCCTCCCGCTGTTCCTGCAACAGTCGCGCCGTGCGCGCCTTGAACAGGGCCGAAGCAACCGTGCGCTGCAGCAACTCCGCATTCAACCGGTTCTTCACGAGGTAATCCTGCGCGCCGGCCTTCATCACCTCGACCGCGATCGCCTCACTGCCCGTGCCGGTGAGCATCACCACGGGATAGCGCCGCGCACCGCCTATCGCGTCGAGTTCCTTGAGAAACTCGAGGCCGTTGCCGTCGTGCAGATGGTAGTCCAGCACGATGCAATCCGGTTCCTCGCGCTGCACAAGGTCCAACGCTCCGGCCAGGGCACCGTGCTCGATGACCTCGTATCGGGCGCTCTCGTCCCGCGAAAGGATGCGACGGCAGCGCTCGCGATCGATTGCGTTGTCGTCCAGCACGAGGATGCGAATCGGATCGCTGTCTTTCTTCGATGTCATGGTTCAGTGTTCGGAATTCACGTCGGAAGCCGATGCGCACAACGCCGCGCCGGCGCAGGGTATGGGTCCGATTTGTCGCATCCGGTCCGCAGAACGGAATCCGCAGCCCCGGGATCGTCGGAAGTCCGGGATCCGGTCGCCCAAATTTTTCGGAATCGTGGAAGCGGATGCCGTCGTCCACCGGCGCGGACACCATCCGTTGCATTGCCGGCTCTCAACGATTGGGACACACCGCTCATCATCGCCCAAAGGTGAACCGGAAGGTCGAGCCCTTTCCTGGCTCCGACTCGACGCGGATGGAGCCGCCATGTTTTTCCACGATGGACCGCACGATCGCGAGCCCGGCGCCCGTTCCTCCGCCAAACTCATCGCGGCCATGCAATCGACGGAACATCGTGAAGATCGCGTCATGGTGCTTTTGCGGGATCCCGATCCCGTTGTCCTGCACGTATATTTCCGCCTCCGGAGCCGGGTCCGAGCACCCGATCGTCACCCGCTTCCTCGGACTCGTGTTGTAGCGGATCGCATTCGCCACGAGATTCGCAAAAACCTCCCGCACAAGCACGGGATCGCAGTTCACGGTCGGCAGCGGATCCGCCCGCACGATTTCCACACCTTCGTTCGCGGGTAGCGACTCCGTAGCCCGCAACACCTCGTCGAGGATCGAATCGAGGTTCGTCGACATCCGCTTCAGCTCGATGCGCCCGATGCGCGAGTAGTGGTTCAGCACCGTCAGCAGGTCCTCGCAGTAGGCGGCCAGTCCGGTCATCGTATCGAGTTTCCGGAGCGCCTCCGCGTTCAGCTCGTGACCGTGATCCTCGCGCATGAACTCGCAGTAGTTCGCGATGCCTCGCAACGGCTCTTTCAGGTCGTGGGATGCAATGTAGGCAAACGAGTTGAGGTCGGTGTTCCGGCGCTCCAGATCCGCGTTGGCACGAAGAAGGCGTTCCGTGCGACGCAGCACGAGGGCGTTGATCGCAAGCACCAGCTCGCGTGCGCCCTGTCGCTCCGTCGTCGTCCATCGCAGCGAGCGTCCGGTGACCGTCTGCCTCCACGAGGCGAAGGATTTCCGCGGGTGCAAACGATCCCCTTCGCGCGGCTGCTTGTCGGGATCTCCCGCCCACGTGATCGTCGTCACCACCTCCGGGCGAAACCACAGCACGTAGTGGGGCTCCACGCGGGACAACCGCACGGCAAGCAATCCGCTCGCGACCGCGGTCCATGCCGCCGCCGGCGGAAACACTTCGCGAAGGGAATCGGTCGCGAAAACGGGGTCCATCTTCTGTGAAACGAGCCACTCGATCAGCGCAGCGACCCCTTCGGCATCCGGCGTCGAACCGGAGAGCGTGGTCTCCCCGTTGATGTGAATCGCCGCTCCTCCCGCTCCAAGAAAGGAAAGCAGGTCGGGCGTGTATTTCACGAGCGCGTCCACCACGTTCTTCTCGCGTGCGATGATGTCGAAAAAACGGGTCTGGATCCGCGTGGCTTCCGCCTGCTCGGTGAGTTCACCCGTCTCGCGTTTGGCATCGATCTCGATGGAGGCGACCTGCCCGAAAAGCTCGCATGCCGCCCGCGTCGAATACGGAAGCGGGCGCGGCGTGCGGTGATGACATGCGATCAGCCCCCACAGTTTTCCGCGCACAATGAGGGAAATGGACATCGAGGCTCCGACTCCCATGTTTTGCAGATACTCGAGATGAATCGGCGACACGCTGCGCAACCCGACGAAGCTCATGTCGAGCGGACGGCCGGTCAGCGGATTCTCCACCGGATGGACCGGGACCGGCTCATATCGCGCGTCCGGAATGATCCGCAGCCAGCTCCGGCGGTAGAGTTCGCGAGCCTGTGCGGGAATGTCGGAGGCGGGAAAATGGTGATGCAGATAGGAATCCACCTCCGCGGTGAGGCATTCCGCGACCACCTCCCCGTGCCAGTCTTCGTCGAAACGATAGACCATGACACGCTCGAATCCCGTGAGGCTGGATGCATGCCGGGCAATGGTGTCGCACAGGTCGGTCAACGAACGGGCCTCCCGCATCTGCGTGAACGACCGTTGCAAGGCTCGATAGTGCGCCGCGGGCTGTCGTCGCTCCCCGGAGCGCTCAATCTCCAAAAGCAGGACACCATCCTGATCCGTCCACGAAACATCGAAGGACGCGTTGCCGAGCTCCACCGCGACCGGATTGCGAGAAACCGGATCCTTGATTGCGTCACGAATGGTCTTTGCGAGGGATGGCGCGGTGACATCCAGGGACCTTCCGAGACACCCGGTCGGCTCGAGCCCGCCAAACCCGGCCAGATTCGCGCTGGACTGAAGAGCCGTCAGTGCCTCCCGTTCCACAACCAGCAGCGCACCATGCGGCTGGATCGATCCCGGGATATGAATCGGCTCCCGGCTGCAGGACTCGAGATCGACGGGCATCATGCAGCGACCGGTGACCTGCAGATCCAGTTCCGCATCGTTGCGAAGGTTTCCAGCGCAGCCCGCACGGCCTCGTCCGCGGCTTCGGCTCCGTGCCTCGAGCCGAATTCATCGAGCTCACGGCAAAACTCCCCCCATCGCACGCCCGTCTCCGCGCCATACCCCGCGAAGAAGGCTCTGGCATTGGCGGGCACCGCACTTCCCTCCAGCATTTTCGAAATCTGTCTTCCGCCCCGCGTCGCCCCCTCCACCACGTAGGCACATCCGTAGGCAGCCGCCTTCGAGCCGATCGAGGGAAGATCGCTGCATCGCGGGAGCATCGCGATTTCCCCGTCGGAAACCCCCAAGGCATGCAGGTCCGCACGCAGCCAGGGAATCTTCTCCCGCCCGGACAACACACGGGCGTCAAGCTGCGTGGCCAGCGCCGCCTCCAGCGGTTCGTAAAATCCGAACATCCGAAGAATCAACTCCGCGTAAGCGGTCTGCGAGGAAACCACCTGCTCGATGCCCATCGCCTGTTCAATCCCTGCGTGAGCCTGGGAGGTGGAGCGACGAAGATGCGCCAGGAGGGATACCGACATTTCGCGACCATCGCATGCCTGATGCAATCAGGCTACGACAAGAAATAGATTTTCCGATTCATCGCATTTCGACAGGGTGGCGCATGCCTTTCAAATCCCTTGGCCTCGACGAGCGCGTCTCAAAGGCCGTCCGCGATGCTGGATACACGGAACCGACGCCGATCCAGGCGGCAGCCATTCCTGAGGTCGTCGCAGGTCACGACGTGATTGGCATTGCGCAAACCGGCACCGGAAAAACGGCCGCGTTCACGCTGCCGATGCTCACCCTTCTCGCGAGAAAATCCCCCGCCCCCCGCACGCGGGCACTGGTCCTCGCACCCACGCGCGAGCTGGTCGCCCAGATCGAGGAGAACGTCCGGGCCTACGCGAAATACCTTCCGCTTCGTGTGGCCACGATCTTCGGCGGCGTTGGCGAGCGTCCCCAGATCCAGGCGTTGCGCGCCGGTGTCGATCTGGTGATTGCCACCCCCGGCCGGTTGCTCGACCTGATGGGCCAGGGCTGCGGCGATTTTTCCGGCCTCGAGTTTCTCGTTCTGGATGAGGCCGACCGCATGCTGGATATGGGATTTCTTCCGTCGATCCGCCGGATCGTGAAGACCCTCCCCCGCAACCGCCAGACGCTGCTCTTCTCGGCAACGCTTTCCCGTGAGATCGAGCAGCTCACCCACGATTTCCAGCGTTCTCCGAAGACAGTGCAGATCGGCCGCCGCTCGAATCCCGCCGAAACCGTCGCGCAATTCGTCTACGAGGTCCGCAAGCACCGGAAGCTCGACCTGCTTCTCCACCTGCTTGCCGATCCCGCCTTCGACATGGTGCTCGTGTTTTCACGCACCAAGCACGGCGCGGATCGCATCGCTCGGCGGCTCGAGCAGCGGGGTATTCCGACCGCGACCCTTCACTCAAACCGCTCGCAGAACCAGCGTTTGCGGGCGTTGAAGGCGTTCAAGGATGGACAGGTCCGCGTGCTGGTCGCCACCGACATCGCCGCGCGCGGCATCGACGTGGACAATATTTCCCACGTCGTGAATTTCGATTTTCCCATGCATGCGGAGGACTACGTGCATCGCATCGGCCGCACCGGACGCGCGCAGGCCATCGGGGACGCAGTGAGTTTTGTCACCGAGGAGGACCACGCCGCGCTGCGTTCGCTGGAACGCTTCATTGGACGCGGCATCCTCCGCAAGAAGGCGGAAGGATTCGACTACGACGCGGAATCGCCCGCGCCCAGGGAGCGCGGTCAGCCGCGACCTCGCGAGCAGCGCAACCGGAAACCGGAACCCCGGGATCTCCCCGCCCGCGGAGGTCCCCGTCGCTCGCGCGGACGACGACGCCGGCCATGAGGCGCCTGCTCGCCAGGCTCGTTGTCATCGCTCTCGCGTCCGCCGTCGCAGGTTGCGGCTCCACGATCGTCACAAAATCCGCGCGGCTGCCCCGACCCCGGCCGGAGCCACGCCTGTCCTTTGCCGTCGGACCGGAGGCCCGGGTTGTCTCCCCTTCCGGCGCGGATCTGGCCCGCACGATCGCGACCTGGGCCGGAAACAATCCCGACCGCCTGGAGACAGCCGCGGACATCGTCCTGCGGCAGGCGCTGAATCCCCCGGTCGCCGGATCCGAGGATTCGGATGGATTCGCGCTGATGGCCGCCTGGCTGGCATGGCGGAGTCTGGAAAACTCGGGGCTGCCGGCTGCCCACTGGCCCGCCGGACGACGCGATGCGCTCGACCTCTACAACCGTGCGGTCGAAACCTTTATCCTCAACTCCAGGGAGGCCGTCGCATCCGGGGAATCGCGTGTCGTGAACACCCCTGCCGGCCCTGTCGCGCTGGAAATCACCTTTCCCCGTCGTTATGGCGCACGTTATTTCGACCGGCTGATTCCCGCGGATCGCATCACCGTGCGTGGATTCCGTCATCGCGCACGCGTTGGGGAGCTGGGTGTGGCACTGGTTGGCGAGCGGGATCGCACCCCTGCGCGCGAAGCGGAGATGGACCTTCAGCCCCCGGATCGCGGCGTCTATGTCGCCCTCGGAAGCGTGCTGCGCTTCGAACCGACACGCGCCGTGCTCGAGATCATCGATTCGACACGCACCTCCGCAGCCGTGATCGAGGGCAGCTCCCTGCCCCTCTCCGCCGACTTCACCGCGCCATATGCCATTGCATTCAGCGGCATCAACGATCTCTGGCTCGGCATTCGGGGCTTGCTGAACATGGGTGCTTGGGAATCGAGCGCCGGCGTGTATCTCACCGAGCCCTTCGACCCGGAGCGCATTCCGGTGCTCTTCATTCATGGACTCAGCTCCTCTCCGCTCGTCTGGAGGAACGTGGTTTCCAGCACGATGCTCGACCCGAAGGTCCGCGAGCACTGCCAGTTCTGGTATGCGTATTATCCAACGGGCGCCCCGGTCGTGCAGTCGGCGGCCTGGATCCGCGACGCCATTGCGCAAATCCGCTCGAAACACGATCCGGGAGGCCGTTCCGTGCCATCGAGGAATCTCGCGATCGTCGGATACAGCATGGGCGGAACGATCGCCCGGATTCTTTCCACCGACATCGGCGACCGGCTCTGGAACCAGATTTCCCGGCGACCGTTCGATTCGGTAAAGCTCAGTGCGGACGATCGCGCGGAGCTGCGAAGCTGGTTGTTCTGGAAGCCCGTGCCGGGCGTGCGGCAGGTGATCTTCATTGCAACGCCGCATCGCGGCACGGCGATGGCGGACGCCTCGTTCGCCCATCTCGGCAGCCGGCTCGTGCGGCTTCCCGGGGATCTGCTGAATTTCCAGATGCGGGTTTTCTCCGCAATCGGCGACGTGTTCGACGGCGACCTCCCGAAGATGCAGGCGGTCAACGGAATCAACTCACTCTCTTCCCAATCGCCTCTCTATGCCGCACTCGAGACCGCGCCGTTCGCCCCGGGGGTCCGCGTTCATTCGATCATCGGCGACCGCGGGCGCGGTGACTCGCCACACAGTTCCGATGGCATCGTGCCCTATTCCAGCTCGCATCTCGCGATCGCAGAGTCCGAGCTGATCGTTCCCACGGGACACGACGCGCAGGCCCATCCGGCGACGGAGGCGGAGATCCGCCGCATTCTGCATGACGAGGTTGAATCGATGGGACCGCACTTCTTCCCGGAGCGAAGGATCATCCTGCCCTCCGCCGGCAAACGTGCAACGCCGGGAAATTCGCTTGTGATTCCGGGGAAGCGTGCCACGCTTCCACCCGAAACATAGCAGAGCCCAAGAGGGCGCAGGTCGATTGTCAGGTTCGAGTGTGCGGCAACTGCCGCAAAGCGTCGTGGCGATTCTTATTCCGATTCACTGGAAGCCGCGGCTGGGTCTCCGAAAACCAAACAAACACATGTCAACCAGACTCTACGTCGGCAACCTCTCGTTCAACAGCACCGAGGCGGATCTCCGCGAACTCTTCTCCCAGTTCGGCACCGTCGAGGACGCAGCACTTGTCACCGATCGCATGACCGGCAACTCCCGCGGGTTCGCATTTGTCACCATGGGTTCCGCCGACGAGGCGAACACGGCGGCCGATGCGCTCAACGGCAGGGATTTTCAGGGCCGCAACCTCACCGTCAACGAAGCCCGTCCGCGCGAGGAAGCCTCGAAGTTCGGCCCTCCGAAGAAAAAATTCGGCGGCGGCGGCGGAAACCGCGACTTTCGCGGCGGCGGACGTCGTTACTAAACGGCGATCAGCAAACAGGCACGGCCGGTCGGAAATTCCGACCGGCGTCCACAATCACCGGCGATCTCTCGTGTCAGATCACCTGCACGGGAGACGCCAGCCAACGGATGGCGGATGATCGCGACCGCGACGGCGCCTATTGGTTGCGACCGGCGTAGAAGCTGATCGCTGTGACAAGATCCACCGCCCGCTGGAGCACCGTATCCCTGAGCTGCTCCTTCTGCGTCCGATTCGTATCGGGCTCGATTTCGGGATTTGTGTTGGCGACGAGCGCGGCCTCGTTGAGATGGGGGCGTTCGGTCTCGAACACGAACTCGCTGACGCCCTGTTCACGACTCGCGGAAAAAATCCTCTCCTGCACACTGCGAGGAAGAGCCGCGGCAATGTCCGGCTTCACTCCACCGGGAAACAACGGACCATTCTCGGGCAACGTCACCTGAGCCACCGCGACGCGAAGAATCTTCCCGTCCCCAAGCGCGATGTTGGAAAACTCAACGGCTTCACCACGCGTCGTGGCGCCGACGATCAGCGCGTCCGCATTCTTCCGGAGGGTCGCTGCCAGGGCCTCGCCACTTCCGGACGTCGCGTCATCGGTAAGCACCACCAAAATGCCGGAGAATGCCGGATCCTGATTCGACGTCAGGATTCGCTCCTGCTTCGCCGCCGGCTTCTGCACGCTGAATAGCAGGCGACCTTTTGCACAGAACCGACGCGCGAACTCAGCGGCCATTTCGTAATCGGTCGACGGCGGAGCACCGCGAAGGTCGATGATCACCGCGTGGAGGTCCTTCGCCTTGAAGCTTTCCAGGGCGGCGTCCATCTGCGAAAGCGCCTCGGCATTCAACGCCCCCACCCGCACGTAGCCGATGCGATCATCGAGAATCTCTGCAAGAAACCCGACCGAGGCAGGCTGCGCGCCGGCCTGAGCTTCAGTGGTGATCGTCAGTCCCGGAGCGAGCCTTGCGATGAGTCCTTCGAGCGTCGCACGGCGCAGCTCCTTGTCATCGGTGCGGCCCGCATCGAGGAAATTCGCCCGAAGACTCTCGATCGCCTGCTCGAGCTGGGAGTCGCTCAGCCCGTCAATAATCTCGCGAGGAGTCTTCGGTTGAGGCGGCGCGGGCGTGGCCGTCGGTGCGGGAGCGGGCTCCGCCTCGGCAGGCGGTGCAGCCTCCTGCGCAAGAAGAGTGCCTGCAAAAAGCAGGGTGGGAAGAATAATGCGCGTGATGCTCACGGAGTGGCGCCAATGTCGTCGCGCCGGTGCAGTTTGGCAAAGTCAATTCGATCCGCAGCCGCATAGGCCGTCGCACGGGCGGCGGGTAGATCGTTCCCCAGTGCAGTGACGCCGAGCACGCGGCCTCCGTTGGTGACAACTCCTTCGGTCGTCCGCGCTGTGCCGGCGTGAAACACGACGACGTTCTCCATTGCACCGGCCTCCTCGAGACCGGAGATGTGAAATCCCTTCTCGTAGGAGCCCGGGTATCCGCCGGACGCGAGCACCACGCACACCGCCGCTTCCTTCCGCCACACGGGCCGTTGCGAGCGGAGTGTTCCGTCGATCGTTGCCTCCAGGAGATCCACGAGATCGCTCTCAAACCGCCGCACGAGAACCTGTGTCTCGGGATCGCCCCACCGGCAGTTGAACTCCAGGACCTTTGGTCCGTCGGCAGTCAACATCAGGCCGGGGAACAGCATTCCCCGAAAATCCAGGCCATCCGCGGCAATTCCCGCAACGAAGCGATCGAGAATTTCGGAACGAATTCGCGCTTCGAGCGCCGCATCGACCGGACCGGACGGCGAAATGGTTCCCATGCCTCCTGTGTTCGGGCCGACACCGCCATCGAACGCCTGCTTGTGATCCCGGCAGTCGGGAAACAACACATACGCGTCTCCGGACACCAACGCGTGAATCGAACACTCCACGCCTTCGAGAAACTCCTCGATCACCACGCGCCGTCCGGCCTCTCCGAACGCTCCGCCATCCATCGCCTGGCTCACCGCGTGCATCGCCTCCTCCGGCGTCGCGGCAATCACCACGCCTTTTCCGAGCGCTAGACCATCGGCCTTCACGACCAGCGGATAGGCGGCATCGAGACAGTATTCGCGCGCCTCCGCACTGTCGGAAAATTCACGCGAGCCGGCGGTGGGAATGCCATGTCTGCGCATGAATTCCTTCGCATAGATCTTCGACGATTCGAGTTGCGCGGCCTCCGCCGTGGGACCGAATGCACGCAGTCCCGCGGCGTTGAATGCATCGACAATTCCCGCAGCCAGGGCGTCGTCGGGTCCAATCACCGCAAGTTCGACGCCTTCCTTCTTTGCGAAATCAACCAGCGCCGCGTGATCGGTGATGGGGATCGTCACATTCGTTCCCACCGTCGCCGTGCCTGCATTTCCCGGCGCGCAAAACACCTTCTCCACACGCGGCGACTGCGCGAGCTTCCACGCGAGCGCATGCTCACGACCACCCGAACCAACTACGAGAACCTTCATACTCACGGGGCGCGGAAGACCAGCACGGTGGGTTGCGGCGGCAGAGCCTGTCGCGACAGGAGCGCCGCTGGTTCGCGGAGCCGGTAAACGGATGTGAATCCCGAGGCCATCCGGTTGACCGCCGTCGCCGTGCCCATTGGCACGATCACCTGCGGACGAAGCTGCTCGAGGATCTGCGTGCGCCCGGCGGTGGTCAGGTCGGTTCCTCCAGCCGGCAGGAACAACACGTCGACCCGCCCGATCTTCGCCGCCTCGGCATCCGTCAACGGCCGGTCGAGCTTTCCAAGGAACGCAAACTTCAACCCGTCCACCGTCCATCGATACGCGACGGTCATGCCTTCCGTGATCGAAGGATTGTCCGGATCCCGGTAAATCGGAACTCCCACGATGCGAATGCCGCGGGCGGTGTTCGTTCCCACGCCGACGCTGCCACGCAGGATGTGCGGCGTGCTGTCGACCATGTCGATGTAGTTCGTATCCGACTCCTCGTTGGTCACGAGCACGATCTCGGGCTGCAGGTTCTTCGGCTGGGAAAAGTCCACGGTGCCCGGTGCGAACGGATTTGTGAGAATCGACACCCCGAGCGTGGACCGGATGCGGAAACACTGGTGTCCGAACCAATCCACGCGCACGAGTTTTTGCGGTCCGGCCTCGGGTTGCTGGATCGTCCGGCCTCCGCAGCCGGCCAGGAGCACGGCAAGCGCCGCAGGGAGAAATCGTCGGATGATCATCGAGTCGCCCGTGTTACGGCATCCGCGCGCCCATTTCAAGGGAGCAGGCCCGCACGCACATACCAATCGCGCGTCTCCTTCAGCACCTCACGGAGCGATTGAAACGGCCCTGCACTGAATCGGCGCTGAAATTCCGAGCCGTCCAGCACCCAGCGTCGCGGAGCGATTTCCCTCGCCCGGTCGCGTGTCAGACTCGGAACCGCAGCCCGCCATGCCGGCACCGCATCCACGGCGGCCGCCGCGACACGAAGCAGCGGGCCTGGCAGTCGAACTGTGACTCCCCGGCCGCCGCCCAGCTCCGCCGCCACGGAAAGGAGGTCGAGGTCGGTGATCGTCCCGGGCGCGCAGGCGGCAATGGCGGATGGGCACTCCCAACCGTTGCTCTGTAGGGCGCGAAGAATCGCCCGCACGAGATCGTTCACGCCAATCCAGCTGTATCGCTTCACATGCAGGCCCGGCTTCAGTCGCACAATCCCCGCCGCCATCTTGAAAAGCGGAAGCGTCGCCTGGTCGCGGGGTCCAAGGATCATTGGCGGCCTCCAGATCATCGCCCCGGGGCGCACCTTCCGGAGCCGTCGTTCCATCTCCAGCTTCGACTCGCCATACCACGTGATCGGCGTGTCGGGATCCTGCGCCGACCGAGCCTCGCGCCCCACCGGCGTCGGCCCGCCAGCGCTCTGTGAAGACAGCACCAGCACCCGGGCGTCATTGCGAATCGGCGCCAGCAGACGCAGTGTGTCCCCGACATTCACCCGGAAATACGACTCCCGGTCCCGCGCAAACAGCACCCCCGCACAGTGCACGGCATGGTCGACGTCCGCCGGCGGCGCCTCGTCCCAACCAATAGTTCGGAGGCGGTCGCCAGGATGCACGCCCTCGTCGGCGAGCTGGCGCTCGAGCTTCGAGCGATCGCGCACAGCGGCCACGATTTCGGAATATTGGCCCGCCTCCAGCGCCGCGAGCAGGAGATTGCGCCCGACGAAGCCGGTCGCACCCGTCAGGAAGAGCCTCATAGCGGCTTCTCGTAAATCCGCCAGCGTCGCTTCAGCGAGCCGCCCATCATCACGGCGTTACTCAGAATCTCGGAGTTGTTTTCCTCGATCCAGCCCAGCTCTGCGTCAGTGTAGTAACTCCGCGCGCGGCTGAACTGCTCGTGCAGCAGCCACGCATGCAACCCCCGGTCACGAAACTTCGGGACAATGCCATAGACCACCTGCCGTCCGGTGCGGATCCGCCGTGTCTTCATCAGCCAAAGCAGATGCGGCAGGCGCAGCCAGCGCGGAGTGCGCTTCAGCGGGCCAAGCAGTTCATTGAAATTCGGCAGCGAGAGGGCAACACCGGCAGGCTCCCCATCCTGCTCCGCAATCATGATCATCGCCGGATCAGCGATGGCGCGAAGGTCGTTGGCCGCCATCAGCAGATCCTCCATCGAAATGGGAACGAACCCCCAGTTGCGTCCAAGGGTGTGGTTGTAAACAACGTGCACGACCCCGAGGTCGCGCTCGAGATTCTTCATGTCGATCGGTCGCAACCGCAGCTTCGAGCGCTTCGCGACGCGCGCCGCCAGTCGTGCAATCCGCTCCGGCATCTGGAGTCTTGCCAGAGGAAGCTCGAAGCCGACCAGGTTTCGCGCGGGCTGCAATCCCGCGGAGAGAAGAAGCCGCTCGTAGAATGGCGGATTCCAGACCAGGCCGATGCAGGGCGGTGTGTCGAAGCCTTCGACGAGCAGACCGCACTCGTCGTTGATGCTGGGGTTGTAGGGACCACGCATCGAGGTCAGCCCCCCGTCGCGGAGCACCTTCGCGGCATGATCGATCAACGCCTTCGCGACGTCCTCGTCGTCCACGCACTCGAAGAAGCCGAAAAATCCCGTGCGGTCGCCGTGGTAGCGGTTGTGGCTTTCGTTCACAATCGCCGCGATGCGCCCGACCGGCCGGCCGTTGCGCGTCGCGACAAACGCGTGAATGCGCCCGTGCACCCGATGGAACGCGGACGACGGCGCGAGAAACTTCGCGACGCTACCGGGAAACGGTGGGATGAAACACGGATCCGTTCCGTGAAGGATCTCCGGAATCCGCTCGAACCACGTCCGACTCGTTCGTGTAAGACAGGCTGAAATCGAAAACATTCTTGCGGCGGCCGGGCTCACGGTAGGCGGGGTCGTCGAAGGTGCCAAGCTCCCGGGCCAGACGCGAGAAGATCTCCAGCACACGGTCGAGGTCTTCGTCGGTATGCGTCGCCATGTAGCTCGTGCGGACGATCGCCTCCCCGTAGCGCACTGCGGGATAGATCGCAGGCGTTGCAAACACGCCCTCCTCGTAGAGCCGCTGCGTGAACTGGAACGCCTTGGCCTCGCTGCCGATGAGAATGGGAACGATCGGCGTTTGCGTCGTGCCGATCTTGAATCCAATCTGCCGGAAGCCTTCGTGCATCTTGCGCGTATTGCGCCAGAGCGCGTCGAGACGCTCCGGCTCCGCCTGCATGATCTCCAGCGCCTTGAGCACCCCACCCGCCACGGCGGGTGCGAGCGAAGCGGTGAAGATGAAGCACCGCGCCTTGTGACGCAGATACTCGATGACCTCGCGCTTGCCGGCAATGAAGCCGCCCATCGAGCCGAGCGACTTCGAGAAGGTGCCCATCACGAGATCCACGTCGTCGTTGAGTCCGAAATGATGGACGGTGCCGCGCCCCTGAGGACCGAGCACGCCAAGAGCGTGGGCCTCGTCCACGTAGGTCAGCGCCTCGAATTCCTTCGAAGCTTCGATGATCGCCGGGAGATCGGCGACGTCGCCGGACATGCTGAAAACGCCGTCGAGCACCACGAGCTTGCCCGCATCGGCAGGCAGCCGCTTCAAACGATTCCGCAGGGACACCGCGGAATTGTGACGGAAGGGAACCAGCTTCGCCGGAGCGAACTGACAGCCGTCGATGATGCTGGCATGGTTCTCGCGATCGCAAAGAATCGCGTCATCCTCCCCCGTGAGGGTCGCCAGCGTGCCCTGGTTCGCAAAGAATCCCGTCGAATAAAGAAGCACGGCCTCCCGCTGAAGGAAGTCGGCCAGCGCCTCTTCGAGCTGCTCGTGCAACCGGATGTTGCCGTTGAGCAATCGCGAACCCGTGCAACCGGCGCCAAACTTGCGCGCAGCGTCGCAGGCCGCCTCCACGACTCGTTCGTCCTGGGCGAGGCCCAGGTAGTTGTTCGAGCCGATCATGATTTTCGTCTGTCCGTCACAGACGACATGGTTCCCGAATGTGTCGTCGATGCGGCGAAAATACGGATAAAATCCTTGAGCCCGCGCGTCAGCGGAGTCCCGATAGTCCCGGCACTTCTGTGTTAAGTCTCTCGCCACCTTGGATATATTCGATCGATCGTTCGCATGGTCGCGCACGAATCCTCCCATTTCCGCCGCAAACGCCGGAGGTTTCAATCAAAATCAGGGATTTCCGCTCGCAACCTCGATTTGCGAGCGGATTGCTTGCCAGCTTGGAAGACCCGGCCAAGGCCGGAAATCGGCCCAAAATCAGAAGTCCACGCCTACGTAGACACCGAGCACGCCGGCATTGGGCGTGGTCCCCGTGCCATCCGGACGGAAGATGTATTGTGCGAACGGCTGCACGAAGGAAAAACCGTTCACCTGCACGCGGTAGCCGGCTTCGATCACGCCGGTGTAATTCGACTGGTTGACCTCGCCCGCCATCTGATCCGCCTCGATCTGATAGAAGCTGTAGGCTCCGTAAGCGATTGCGAGGAGCGTGAGATCCTTTCCCCGGGTGGGCAGAAGGCCTTTGTAGACAAGGCCGGAATGGAAATAGAACGGGAACGGGTTGTTGTATTTCGGTGCAAAGGTCACGAGGTTGAACACCGACAGCCCCTGGTCGCTCAATGAGGGTTTCTCCGTGTTCACCGGTGCCTTGAACGATTTGCCATTCGCAGGCCCCTTCGCGAGCGGATCCGGTGCCGCGGACAAAGACGGCTCGCGGAAGAGCATCTGATCCGCCTGCCAGTAGAAACCCCACTGGCCATCGTAGTTTTCGCCGAAGTAGGACGCTCGGTCGACGCCCCACCAGTAACCGCCAAAGGCATATTTGCCAGGAAGTTTCGCGCTGCCGATGCCGGGCGTGACGCCGGTTTCACCCATCGCCATCAGTCCGTTCCGGGAGGCATCAGGGCTGAAACCCTGCATCGCAAGGCCGTGATTCGCGCTGGAAGTGGCGGAGGGATACGCCATGAACAGTCCGCCCTTGAGATACCATTCCTCGATCGGTTTCACCTCGAGCGTGCCACCCCAGGTCGAGAAGCTCGACGAGAAGGAAATGTTCCCACCAATACCCTTCGAGCTGTTGATCGTGTTGTTAAGGAAAAGCTTGGAAAGCGGCTGATCGAGGAATTCCTTCTGCGGCTGGATCCAGCCACCCCGAAGGACGATCATGTCCTCGACCGGCAGCAGTTCCTCGCTGCCGATCTCGAGCCCGGCACTGAGCAGCCGCCATTGCGTGCCCGACGCCCAGTTTGTCGGGTTGAACAGGCTGTTCGCCTGCACGTAATCGTTCGGATCGGCGTTCCCACGGGAATCGCGCCATCTCACGACGCCGAACCCTTTCACACCGCGGAGTGCGTCAACACCCAGCAACTTTCCAAAATTTTGCTCGGCGCTGAATTCGACGCCCTGGTCCCAAAAGCCGCGTGAGGCATCTCCGTCGCCCTTGATGACGCCAAAGAACGCCCCGTAATACTTCCCTTTGAAGGTCAGGCCGATGTCCTCGAGTGTGTCGCGCGCGCCGAACCAGTCTCCGGTGAGTCGCTTCCCCGTCCACCAGTCATGAAGCACGCGCTCGGCATCCTCGCCGACGGAGGCAGCTTCGGTGCTCCTCCCCGACGGAGCGCAGGCCATTGCAGCAGCGAGGAAAGCGCCCGCGATGGAACGCCACGACGTGGAAACAAGGATGGAGTTTTTCATGCCGGTTGAAGCGGCTCCGACCCTTTCGGGTTTCCGCGCGGACGGGAGGGCGGAAATCGTGAACTTTCCGTCACACATGCCTCGCAGAGGATCCGCGTTCGCCCGAGGGCCCGTCGTAATGTGCTTGCGGGCGCTTCAGGCCGGCGCATAGTAGCGGTCCGTCGAGCCGCCGCGGCAGGCGTTCCCTTCCAGGGACCGACCGTCCGGCCTCGCGCCGGGGCGTAGCTTAGCTTGGTAGAGCGCCTGCTTTGGGAGCAGGAGGTCGTGGGTTCGAATCCCGCCGCCCCGATTTTCGTCGATGAGCTCCAGAGAGAACCGCCGCGGGGTTTGAGACATCCCGAAATAGCCTGAAAAAGACCGCAGCAGGCTGAAATTTACTCTGTGAAGCCCACCGTCGGGAGCGGCGTTTCGGCCCTTTTGGGTGGTTTGAGACAGATCCGGCCGGTTTCCGGCGCTCTGTCAAATGTCTGATACAAATTCCGCGCGCGGCGCGTGTATTGCATCAGCCCTGCAGGCGGTCAGAACCGCGCGTGCAGGCCGGGCGCACGACGACCTCGCCGCGCGCGATCATGAGAAGGAGCCGCCGCCAGCTGGGGCGGCCGGAATATAGAGCGCCGACGGACGCAGCCGCTTTCTCGATCGCCGCCCAATCCTCCTTGTTGAGGACGTGACTTCTGCGCTCGCGCGCGGGAGTGGCTCGGGGCGGGCTCATGACTGCAGGCCAATAAACATCGCCCGCGATTCCTGGTTGTCGGATCTGCGCTCCCTCGCGAGCCAATCGAAATAATCCGCGATGCGCAGCGTGCGCAGCTCGACCTTGAGCCCCGCCTTCCGCAGCCGGCGCTTCACCGCGCGCAGCACCATCTTCTGATAGCCGTGCGTCCACGGATCGCCCGGGCGGAGAAAGTCGTAATCCTCCTCGGTCTCGTAGTCGACGAGACGGATTTTCGGCTTTTGTGAGTTTCATAAATCGGAGGTCTAACCAAGTGCTACACTCAACGCGGGCGGCTCTCCCCATGAGTGCGGGGGCCGGTTTCGCAACGTCTCGGGCCGGTCGATCGATGCGCGCAGCCAGCGGCACTACGGCATGCTCGGCGAATTGCTGGTGGAGGAAGGCCGCGCCGTCAACGAACGGCCGGGCTACCGCCTGCTCAACTCGCCCGGGGTGGCGAACATGCTGCAGCCCACCGAGCGGCCGCAACTCGCGCAACAGACCGCCGAAGTCGAAGCCGGCAAGCAGCAGGCCAACGCCGAACTCGCGAAGGGCACCGAGGCGGTCGGCCAGATCGCGGAACTCATCCGGACGCTTGCCACCTCGCTGCAGCAGGCGCAGACCTCGGCAAACAGTGACGCCCAGCGCGGCGTGAAGGCGCTCGAAGGGATCCGCTCCGCGATCGCGGGCTTTGCATCCGCCATCGCCGCCCTGCAGCAGCAGCTGGCGGACCTGCAACGCCGAGTCATGGACACGCGGGCATGAGCTGGACGATCAACGACATTCCGATCGAGCAGATCGGCGAGGTGGAATGGGAGGTCGGCAACCAGACCGACGGCGTCCTGGAAATCATCCGCGCGGCGAATGCCGACTCGCCCGTGCTATTCCCGCACGGAACGGCCGTCGTGGTGAAGGATGATGACGGCGTTGTGCGGTTTCGCGGCCGCATCCGCGATCCACGAAACGCCTCGGAGAGCGCCGGCGCACGAAGGCAGGCACCGACGGCCGACGATGCCTGGGCACGGCTGGGACGGAAGATTTGGGAAGCGCCCTACGAGTTCGGCGAAGGCACCGACACACGCGTCGTGATCGGCGGAAAGCTCGAGGAAGTCGACATCTCCGACCCGATCGCCGATCCACCGGAGGACCGGCGCGTCCTCGACCTAAAGCCGGTCAACTGCCGGCAGACGATCGAGGAGATCGCCGAGGCGGCCGACTACGACGAAGAGCACCGCGACATCGATGTCTCGGGCAAGATCCCGCCCCAGCGTGCCGACGGCATCACGCTCAAGCAGGGCCTGCAGGCGGTGTTGAAATGGTTCCCCGGCTCGGTCGCGTGGGTGTCGCCGGCGGACGAGGTGCTGCACGTGCGAAAGGCGTCCGGGCTGCCGGAACTGAACGTCCCGCTCTCCGCGATCGAGGCGGGCTTCCAGATCCGCGAGCGCGCGGATCTCGTGGTGCCGGGCGTGCGGCTGATCTGCCGGAAGCGGATCAACAGCAACGTCTGCCCCGAAGGCCCCGAAACGCGCACGGAATACACCGCCGGCGATCCGACCAGCGACGGCGCGATCGTCGAGCCGCTCGACCTCGCTCCCGAGGTCAACCAGCTGGTCGTCGCGAACATCCGCGTGCTCACGAGGGCGGAGATGGCGGCGCAAGTCGAGACGGCCGACTTTTGGAAACACAAGATCCCGTGGGTGGCCTCCGCCTATGAGAGCGAGACGCTCGGGATCTCGCTGAAGGATGCGTTCTTCGCGGCCGGCGATTTCACCGGGCCGCGTGTGATCGTGGCCGGCTCGATACCCGAGCGGTTCTACGTGAACGGATGCGAGGGGCCGTTCGACCCGCGCGACAAGATCGTCACGGCGGACAACTCGATCACGCCGACGGATTTCTTCGGCCCGGCGGTCGCGTATGCGTTCTTCAATTACAGCGACCCGAAATTCCCTCGCACGCGCTACAAGCCGGCCTCGCTGACCTTCCGCACGACGGACCTCTACTCGGGACGCTACGCGTGGCAGGACCCGGTCGCCTCGGATCCGGGCGAAGACCCCGCCGACTTTTCACACCTCCCGCAGCAGCTGATGGACGAGACCGCGCGCCTGGGCTGGGAGGGCATGCTGAGCTTCGTCTCGGACGAGCTGCCCCGCCTCGAGCAGGTGATGGGCCACGCGCTCAACATCACCGGCAGCGAGAATGCCGCGTGGGCAACCATGCGCACGCCGATCGCGCGCGTGCGGCAGAACCCGCACACCCGCCGGACGTGGATCACCTTCGGCGCATCGGCCGGCTATTCGCTGCGGGATCTGGTGGACCTGCTCCGCGCTCGCCGGCACCAGGCACCCGAGCGGATCCGATACACGCCCGACGGCGGGATCCCGCCGCTGCCCGAAGGAGGCGCGGAGGTGCCCGCCGGCGAGGACGAGCAGACGGAGACCGAAGTGCCGGTCGACATCGAAGTCCCGACCACGAAGCTCTCCGTCGAGATCACGCCGCCCGAGGCGGTCGAGGCCGGGGCGCGGTATCACGTGCGCGTCGAGGCGCTCGATGGCTCGATCTTTGAAAGCGGGCCGCACGAGAGCGAGGCGGAGGTCGAGCTGCCGCTGGGCGTCGCGACCATCTGGTTCGAGCACGCGACGGGCTGGCGGGCACCGGGCGCGATCGAGGACTACATCCTGCAAAACGTCTCGCACGAGATCGACGGCGGGGACGCCGAATACACCGAACTCGACAACGGGCCGCGCTGCCCGTTTCGCGTGACGGTGGACAACGAAGCGGGCACGGCGACGGTCCACTCCGAAGGCTCGACGCTGAAGGAATACGGAGCCGGAAAGAAGACGATCACCGGGCTGGACTCGCCATTCTCCGTCTCGGCCGGCACGAAGATCTGGGCGGAATACGACCTCTCGACCGAGGTCCTCTCGATCGCGCACGGCTCCACCTGGTGGACCGGTCACGACGCGCCGGTCGAGGTCGATGACATCACCGAGGAGCAGACGATGGCGTTCATCGAAATCGCCGAGATCTACGCGGAGGGCGAGACCCTGCGCCGCCGCCAGCTGCTGCAGAACGCGCTGAAGCTCGTGGAGCGATTTTACGACGGGGCGATCTGCACCTTTCTGGAGGAATCCGCGACCGCCGCGTCATGATCTGCGCCGAGGTGCCACCCATTCCCGCCCGTGCGGCCGAGACCGGCGAGGCCGGCCCCGGCACGAGCCGCCCGCTGGGGTTCAACCGGCGGGAGATTCAGACGCTCCTGTTCCGCGCGGCGCAGGTGGACGTGGAGTTCGGCGGGCTCACGTTTAACGGCACGATCACCCTGAGCGATCCGGGCACCTCCGACACCGGGCCGGGACCGAACAGCACCGATCCGTTCGAGGGAGAGATGGGGGCGGACTCGGACTCGGTCGGCTGGGTGGAAACGGACGAGCGCGAGCGGGTGCTCGATTGGAAGGCTGGCACGATCACGGCCAGCGTTTTCTCGACCTTCACCGGCTCGGGCTCGATCGAGGAGCCGGTCTGGGAGACCTACTATGTCATCCCGCCGAACCCGCCGGATCCCGGCGTCACCGGCAGGCAGCTCGCCACCCCGCTCGCGGACAGCGGCGCGGTCGTCCTCACCTTCTTCCTGATGTTCCGTGCCAGCTGGCACCGAGAAAGCGCTGACGCCCTGGTCTCGACCGTCACCGGCGGTGAGCGGCTCTTCTGGCCGGTCGTCGAGGTGATCGCCACCTACGGCGGCTTCGGCACCCAGGCGACGTGGGGCACCGACCCCCACGGCCTGCCGAACCCCGCCTCGCCGATGTCCCTCACCATCCTCGGCCGCACGGCCGAGATCGCCGGCGGCTACTCCTACGCACCGGAGGCCGCCACGAACTTCCTGAGCGCAACCGGATCCCCGACCGCCCCGGCGATCGAGATCACGCCCTCGGCATTCCTGACCTACGGCGGCCGGTGGGACGGATCGACGGGAGCCCAGGAGAGCACCTGGTTGGGCAGGAAGACGTGATGCGGCCGCCTTGCACCGCCACTGCAGCGAGCCTACAACGGACCTGCTGAAACCCCGAAAATTCTCAAACCGTTGTCAAAATGTCTCAAACCGCGCGGCGGGATACTCCAGTTCGTCCCTCACCCACACGACGATGCCACTGCCTGCCCGCATCCTGGCGGCACTGTTCGCGATTGCCTCGGTGTTCGCGTTCGTTGCCATTCCCGTCGCATGGTCGCTGCTCGGCACGGAGTCCGACGCCGGCAACATTCCCCGGGATCTCGAACTCCGCGGCCGCCTCGCGTATCTCGCGGTCGGATGTGTGCTGGGGCTGATTTACGGCGGAGCCGCGTGGTTTATCTGGACCGGAAAAAACTGGAGCGTGGCCATGCTTCTTTCGGTCTGCGCGTGCTTCGGGTTTCCCATTGGCACCGCCCTGTCGATCGCGGCGATCGTCATCCTCCTCCTGCGCAATGTCAGGGCGGCATTTCGCATCCGCCGCGGGGAACCGGAGAATTGACATTCCGCGGCGCGCGGCGCGAAGGTGCGCAATTCTTCCATCCATGAACGCCCGTTTTCTGCCGTTGCTCGGACTTCTTCCTCTTCTGCACGCCGTCGCCGAGCCTGACTGGGAGGTGCACGACATGAACCGCCCGCAGCCGCCGGAGGTCACTGATGCGACTCCAAATACCGAACCGCCGCCCGCGGACGCGGTCGTTCTTTTCGATGGAACGAATCTGGACGCCTGGGTGCAGGAGGACGGTTCGGAGCCCCGCTGGCGCATCGTCAATCGCGCCCTGGAGGTCTCGCCCGATGCCGGCTCCCTCCGCACCAAGGAGGCCTTCGGCTCGTGCCGGCTCCATATTGAATGGCGTTCCCCGCTCAATCGCGATGGCGAGGGGCAGCACGCAGGAAACAGCGGCGTCTTTCTGATGTCGCTCTACGAGGTGCAGGTGCTCGACAGCTACCGCAACCCCACCTACGCCGACGGGATGGCCGGGTCGATTTACGGACAAAATCCGCCGAGCGCAAATCCGTGCCGGCCGCCGGGCGAATGGAACAGCTACGACATCACGTTTCACCGGCCCGAATACAAGGGGGACGGCGCCGTCGCGAAACCCGCGCGAGTGACGGTCGTCTTCAACGGCGTCACCGTGCAGGACAATTACGAGTTGACCGGCCGCACCGCGCACAAGGCACGCGCGACGTATTCGCCGCATCCCGACAAGCTGCCGCTGATGCTGCAGGACCACGGAAATCCCGTCCAGTTCCGCAACATCTGGCTCGTGCCGATCGAAGACTGAGAAGCTGCCCTACGCGGTCGAAGCTGGCCGCCGCAGTTCCTATACGATCTCGCGCAGATGGATGGAGTCGAAACGCTCCTCCCCGGCCTGCACGTCGCTGACGACGATCAGCCGGTCGCCCGGCTCGACGAGCCCGCGCTTTTTCAGGATGACCTCCGCATCGGCGACCGTGTGCTCGGGACGCACATTAAACGGCATGCGGATCGCATGGACACCGCGGTTCAAGGCCATCCGCCGGACAACTGCCTCGTCAGGCGCAAACGCAAAGATCGGTGAATGATGCGGACGGAGCTGGCTCGCGTAGTCGGCCATGATTCCGCGGCGCGTGAAGACGACGAGCTTGCTGTTGCGGAACGAGTTTGCAAGCACCACGGCGGAGCGCACCGTCTTCTGGCGCGGATCCACGACAATGGCCTGCTCGGCGTAACCCGCTCCACCACTTCGTTCGATGCGGCGGGCGACGCGATCGAGGATTTTCACGCATTCCACGGGATACTTGCCCACCGTCGTCTCCCCGCTGAGCATGATCGCATCCGCCTGCTCGAAGACGGCATTCGCCACGTCGGTAATCTCCGCACGCGTGGGCAACGGATTCTCGATCATCGACTCGAGCATGTGCGTGGCCACGATCACCGGGCATCCAATGGTGATGCAACGCTTGATGATGCGCCGTTGAATGATGGGAAGCTCCTCCATCGGACACTCGATCCCGAGATCCCCGCGTGCGACCATCACGAGGTCCGAGGCGCGAACGATCGCATCGATGGACTTCACCGCGCTCTGATCCTCGATCTTCGCGATGACCTTCGCCTGGCTGCCCTGCTCGCGAAGCACGCGGCGCAGTTCCTCGATGTCGCCCGCCTCCCGGCAGAAGCTGAGCGCCACGAAGTCGAGCCCGAGCTCCGCGGCGAGGGCCACATCCTCGAGATCCTTCGCAGTGAGCGGAGGAAGGTTCACCTTCACACCCGGAAGATTGATGTGTCGCCGGGATCCAAGGACACCGGGCGTGAGCACCTCGCAACGGATCTTGTTGTCCTGTTTCGACAGGACCTTCATGTGAATGACGCCGTTGTCGACAAGCACCGTGTCGCCGACGGCGATGTCGTTGATCAATCCGTCGTAGTTTACGTCGACGGAGAAATTCTCCTCGCTCACCGCCCCGCGCACGGTGAACTCCATGATGTTCCCAGGCTCGAGATCGAGCTTCGTCGCGAGATCACCGGTGCGAATCGCCGGCCCCTGCGTATCCATGAGGATGCCGGTGGGCGTGTCGAGCTCCGCCGAGACGTTGCGAATGACCTTCGTCACCTCGCGCACCCACTCGTGGTTGGCATGGCTCATGTTCAGCCGGAAGACATTGGTCCCGGCCTCGATGAGCGCTTGAACAACCGCCGGCGATTCCGTGGCGGGCCCGAGGGTGGCAATGATCTTCGTTCTGCGCAGCATGTTCCTCACAAACTCAATCGACGCCGGAAATGCAAGCAGGCGCCGTGCTCATGCCTCGCGCTTGCGGGCGTGCATGAACCAGAGCGACGCGAAGAACATCACGAGCAGCAGCGTGCCGAGCGCCGCGCCGAACGGCCGGTTCTGCGCACGGAAAAACTGGTTCTGGATCACCTCACCGATCGTGGGATTGGTTCCGCCCCCCATCAGCGTCGTGATCGCAAACATCGCGATCGCTGGAACGAAAACGAGCAGCGCACCGGCTGCGATGCCGGGTCGCGTGAGTGGAATGATGACCCTTGAAAATGCGCGCACCGGGCTTGCCCCCAGGTCGTAGGCGGCCTCAACCAGCGCGTTGTCGAGCTTTTCGACGCTCGTGTAGATCGGCAGGATCATGAACGGGAGGAAGTTGTAGACGAGCCCGAGCACGACCGCGAAGGGCGTATACATCATCTCGATGGGCCGTTCGATCATGCCCATCGAGATCAGCGCGGTATTGAAGAATCCATTGTTGCTGAGGATCGTGATCCACGCGTAGGTGCGGATGAGAAAGCTCGTCCAGAACGGGATCATGACGAGCATCAACAGCAGATTGCGAAACCGCTCGGGCGCGCGGCCGATGTAGAACGCGGCCGGGTAACCAACGGCCATGCAGATGATCGTGGTCAGGAAGGCATACCAGATCGAATCGAGCAGAATCTTCAGCCACTTCCACTCGAACGCGCGGACGTAGTTTTCCCAGGTGAAATTGAAAACCACCTGCCCCAGTCCGTCCCGCTCGCAAAATCCGTAGACGACGAGCAGGACGCTGGGAACAACGACGAAAAGAATCAGCCAGAGCAGCAGGGGCGCGAGGAACAACCACGCGCCCCATCCCGGCCGGCGCTCGTGGGACGAGCCTCCGGTGACGGGCGCTGCTTCGGCGACAACAGCCATCGACTACTGGACCTTGAGAGTGGTGACGAGGTCGTCGATGTCCGACGCCTTGTCGCCGATGTTCTTGAAAGTGTCCATGCGGTCCAGCTCCTCCTTCGAGGGATAGCTGGCGGGATTGGCGAGGGCGTCCGGATCAAGCAGCTCGCGGGCTGCAAGGTTTGGATTCAGGTAGGGAAACTCGTCGGAGATCATCTTCGAGATCTTCGGACGAAGGATGAAATTGATGAACAGTTCGGCATTCTTCGGATGCTCCGCGCTCTTCGGAATCGCGAGACTGTCGACGAAGATGTGCGTGCCCTCCTCGGGAATGATCCATTTGAACTTCTCGTCTTCGGCGGTAAGGATCGCGCCCTCGCCGTTCCACACCACTCCAAGGGCAACGTCGCCGTTGAGCAGCGCAGTCTTCGGGCTGTCGGAATCATAAACCTTCACGAGCGGCAGCCACTGGGCGAGCAGGTCCTTCGCCTTCGCGAGGTTTTCATCCGTGACGTCATTGATCGGAATGTCGAGCGTCTCGAAGGCCCAGCTCACGATCTCACGCGCGTCGTCGAGGATGACGATCTTGTCGCGGAACTTCTCCTGGAAAACGTCCTTGTATCCCTTGATATCGTCCTGCACGAGCTCGGTGTTCACGACGATGCCGATCGGACCGGCCATCCAGGGCACGGAGTATTTGTTGTCGGGGTCGAACGGCATGTCCAGGAACTCGGGGTCGATGTTCTTGAGGTTCGGAATCGCGCTCTTGTCGAGCGGACGAAGCTGGCCGGCCTCGATGAGCGCCTCGACGGCGTATTCGCTCGGCTGGATGAGGTCGTATTTCCCGCCGGAGAGGAGCTTGGCATACATCTCCTCGTTCGAGGAATAGTTCTCCACGTTCACGCGGATGCCGGTCTGCTTCGTGAAGGCGTCGATGACCGCCTGGGGCACGTATTCCGACCAGCAGAAGAGGTTCAGCACCTTCGGCTCGCCGGTATCCGCGACTGCTTCTTCGTCGGCAGGGGCATTGGCGGCAGGGGCCGATGCACTGTCAGCGGCGGGTGTTGATGCCGGCGCAGGGGTGGACTCGGTGGCGGGAGATGAGGATTCGGCAGGCTTGTCGCAGCCGGAGAGGAACAGCGAACCCGCCGCAAGGACGGTCGCCGCGAGGAGGTGGCGTGGTGTTTTCATGGGTTCAGGGCCTTTTCTTGATGACTTGGGTGATCAGGACGAGAAAGAACGTTGCAACGATGAAGATGGTGCTGAGCGCGTTCAGCTCGGGGCTTAGCCCCTTCTTCACCATTCCGTAAACCTTGAGGGGAAGCGTCTGCGAGGTCGCATCCGAGAGAAAGACACTGACGATGTATTCGTCGAACGAGAGGGTGAACGACATCAGCGCGCCAGCCACGATCGCCGGCATGAGGTAGGGCACGATGACCTTCCAGAAGGCCTCCACCGGAGTCGCACCGAGGTCCATCGCCGCCTCCTCGAGCGAGGGGTCGATGCCCTCGAGCCGGGCCTGCACACCCACCAGCACAAACGGAAAACAGAACGTGGTGTGCGCGATGATCATGGCGATGTATCCGAGCGAGCCACCCACCGCGACCACGAGCAGGCGCAGGCTTGAGCCCATGAGCACCTCCGGCATGACCATCGGAATGAAAATGAGCAGCCCCAGCATACGCCGCGCAGGGAATTTGTATCGAAAGAGCAGCCACGCACCGATCGTCCCAAACAACGTCGCGAGCACGGTCGTGACCGATGCGACAATCAGGCTGTTGTAAAATGAGTCGAGAAGCGACTTGTTGCTGAAAAGCTTGCCATACCACTCGGTGGTGAAGCCGGTCCATCGGATGCCGAGCTTCGAGCGGTTGAACGAAAACACCACCAGCAGCAGGATCGGGATGTATAGAAAGGCAAAGACGAGAAGCGTCCATCCTCCGAGAAACCATCGTTGAAACGTCGGGCCGGAAGGCCAACGCCGCCGCCCGGTCGCCACAGGAACCGCTGTAGCTGCTTCCGCCATTGGCTGCAGCCTATGTCCCTGCTTGTCGCAAGGTCGAGAAGTTTGATCGCGGCAAGGAAATGCGCAACCCGGGGTCGATCAAGCTGCTGCGCGCTCGGCGGCGGTCACCGTGTTTGCCATGAGCATCGCAATCGTCATCGGACCGACACCTCCCGGAACGGGCGTGATTGCCGAGCACTTCGGCGCAACATTCTCGAAATCGACATCTCCGACGATCCGGTAGCCTTTCGCGGTGGAGGGATCCTCCACGCGATTAATGCCGACATCGATCACGGCGGCGCCGTCCTTCACCATGTCGGCGGTCACGAACCCGGGCCGACCGATTGCGGCGATGAGAATGTCCGCCTCCCGCGTAATGGCGGCCAGATCCCGTGACCGCGAATGCGCAACGGTCACCGTCGCGTCACCTCCCGGACCTTTTGCCATGAGGAGGAGCGCCATCGGCTTGCCGACGATCATGCTGCGGCCCAGCACCACGGCCCGCGCTCCGCGGGTCTCGACGCCGGCCTCCACAAGAAGGCGCTGACAGCCGAGTGGCGTGCACGGAACGAAGCCCGATGGATCGTCGAGCGCGAGCTTTGCGACGTTGATGGGATGAAATCCGTCTACGTCCTTCGCCGGATCAATGGCGCGGACGATCGCGGCCTCGTCGATGTGCTTCGGCGGCGGCGACTGCACGAGAATGCCGTGAATCGCAGGATCAGCGTTCAGCTTTGCAACCAGCGCGAGCAATTCCTCCTGCGTCGTGGAGGCGGGGAGCTCGTGTTTGACCGAATGCAGACCGAGTTCTGCGGCGCGCTTGTCCTTTGACCGGACATACGCGACGGACGCCGGATCCTCTCCGACGAGGACCACCGCGAGGCCGGGCGTCACACCGCGATCTTTCAGCACGGCGATGCGTGTCTTTGTTTCCTCGTGGACCTTCTTCGCGATACCGGAGCCATCAATCAGCTTCATTTTTCAAAAGGGTTTCAATCCGCAGCCTCTCCGCCTCGAATGCCTCGGGCGTGGGCGTGGGTGGGATCGTCTCGTAGGGACCGATCGTGACGTCGACACGCGAAAACGGCAACGGAATGCGAAAGCCGTCCCAGCTTTTCAGCGTGAGCGCGCGGGAAAATTTCACGTGCATCGGAAGGATGCGGGCGCCGGTCGTCTGCGCGAGGAGAATGAGACCCGGGCCAAGCTTGTAACGCGGGCCCTTCGGACCGTCCGGCGTCACGGCGAGATCACCGCCGGATTTCAGCCAGTCGGTGCACTCCATCAGCGCACGTGAGCCCCGACGCGAACTCGAGCCGCGAATCGCGCCCATGCGAAACTGCGCCATCACCTGCGCGAGAATCTCTCCATCCCGACTGGGGCTGGTGAGAACGTTCACACCTTTGCGCTCGCGATGCCAGTAGCCGCGCATATGCGCGATCGTGATCGCGAGAATGCGATTATGCCAGAAGGTGAAAATGACGGGAAAGTCCGGCGACTTCGTCAGGAAGCCCGACTCGTCCTTCATTCGGAATCGCAGGGTCGCGAAAAGAAGACGGGCAATCGCTGCGCCGACGACGGCAATGAGGCGTTCGCGGTTCATCCGAGCATGGCGGCAAGCGCCTTGTGGAGCACCGGCCTGAGTTTCTCGGCCAGCACCGGATTCGCATAGACGAGCCACGAAACGGGGGACGTGGTGTCGAGCGGCGCGTCGGGAAAGCCGCCGAACGGCGATTCGTAAACCGCACCCGCCTCGGTCAGAATAAGCGCCGCGGCGCAATCGTAGGGGTGACAGACAATCGGCGAGTCCAGATCGAGCACCCGATGGATGAGCGGACGAATGTCTCCAATGAACCGGTCGTGTCCCGCGAGAATCTCGTAAAATTGTCCGCCGGTGGAGATGTATTGATCGTCGAAGAGGACTGGCGAGGAGTGTTCGCCGACTCCGACGAGTTCGTCCCACACCTGCTCCTCGATTTGCGCAATCAGCGTGCGCCCTTCGGGAAAGAACTTCGCGATCGACGCGAAGCCGTGGCGAAAGTCCGTCGCCCGGGATGGACGCAATTCCAGCGGTGCGCGGCTGCCATCGAGCACGTTCACCGACTCCGCGACGATGCCCCGGCCGGTGACGGCACTGATCTGGTCGGCGCGCCATTGCTTGGTCGTCGGAATTTCCGTCATTGCGGCCACCTGGATATCGGACAGGCTCGTCGCGGTGCCCAACTGCGGCGCAAGCCCCGCGAGTGCCCACGCGGAGCGTTTGTCCACCATGAGTCCGCGGGTGCCGTCGATCGGGTCGATGATGCATTTCCACTTCGTGTCGAGCACGTCGACATCCGCCGGAAAGCAGGGCGGATTTGCCTCATCGATGCCTTCGAAAATCAATTCCACCGGCTCGTCTGCGGGCCAGTTTGCCTCGAACCACTCAAGGATTGCGGCCTCACTGAGCTTGTCGATCGCGTAAATCGTGTCCGCGGCGGACTCATGCGCAACGGCGGAAAGTTGCTCGATCGTCTGCCTCGCGCGCCCGGCAATCACGGCGTCGCGAATGGCGTCGCCGAGGCCGCAGAGCAGCGAGCGGAAGCGGTCGAGTTCAGGCATGCGCGGCACGATAGGCGGAGGCCAGACGGGCTGACGAGGATTTCCGCCAGAACCGCCAGGTAAGCGCCACACTCGCAGCAAGCAGTCCGGCGGCGAGGCCAATCCAGATTCCCTGCGGTCCCAGACCCACGGGAAATGCAAGCAGCCACGAAGTCGGCAGCGCCACGCCCCAATACGAACCAACCGCGATGCCCATGGGGACGCTCACATCCGAAAGGCCGCGCAGGGCGTTCATCATGATGATCTGCGCGCCGTCCACGATTTGAAACATCCCCGCGATCACGAGCAGCGTCGCCGCAACGGATCTCACCGCCGGATCCGCCACGAAGAGCCCGGCGATCTGTTGCGGAAACAGGAGAAATCCCACCGCCGTGCACGCCATCACGCCGACGCCCATGCCGAGACCGCCGAATGCAATCGGACGCACGTCGTTCAACGCCCCGGCTCCAAGCGTCTGGCCCACGCGGACCGTGACAGCCATTCCAAGACCAAGCGGCACCATGAACGTCGTCGCGGCGCAGGTGATCGCGATCTGGTGCGCCGCAAGCGCGTTGACGCCGATCCAGCCCATCATGATCGACGCACTCGCGAACGCAGTAACCTCGGCGAGAAGCTGCCCGCCGGCCGGAAGACCGATTCGCAGAAGGGCTCGGAGTTCGGAACCGATCGTGCGTCCATCGTCCGCGCGAACGAGGAACTTTCGAAAATACGACGACCGCCTCATGCAAAGCATCAACGCGGCAACCGCCACGCATCGCGCAAGGAACGTCGCGAGACCCGCACCGGTGAGGCCGAGGGCAGGAGCGCCCAGTTTTCCGAAGATGAAGATCCAGTTCAGCAGGACGTTCAGCAGGACCCCGCCGAGCACGATCCAGAACGGCAGCCATGGACGCGAGAGGGATTCTGCGAATCCCTTCTCCGCGGTGAGCATCATCGCCGGAACCAGCGACATCGCGGTCAACACCAGGTAGCCGGGCGCCGCGGCGTTGACGTCCGGCGGTTGACCAAACCAGTGAAGCACCGGCAGCAGCGCGAGCAGGATGCAAAGCAGAACCGCTCCGAGTCCCGCCCCGAGCAAAATGCCCGCGCGGTGCACCACTTCCGTGCCACGGCCCGCACCAAATGCCTGCGAGGCGCGCACGGTCACCGAGGACATCACGCCGAACCCGAAAACGAATACCACTGCCAGCAGCGTGTTTGCGAATGCGCACGCCGCGAGCGGCACGACCCCGACGCGACCCACCATCAAGGTGTCCGCCCAGCCCATGAGCATCTGCCCCACCTGGCCGGCAATGATCGGCGAGGCGAGTGCGAGCGTCTTTCGATTTTGATGGAGAATGGCGGACTGCATTGGCCGGTCTTCGAGGAGCCGGCGGCGCCGCGGAAAACGAACGTCGCCGGAGAAACGAGGCGACGGAACGAACGAATCAGATTTCCGCGCCGTGGAATACGTCGATCGACTTGCGTGACGGCAGGATGGCCGCCATGCCAAGGTCGATGAGACGAAGCGTGGAACGAGGATTCACGGGTTCAACGGGAGCACCGGATGCGGGCATTGTCAATGACCGTCGCCCGGTTCCTCGATCCACTGCAGCCACCATCTCGCCGCGGACCGACCGCGCGGCCGGTCGAAACTGCGGTGAAACTGGATGGTAAGAATTTCTCCGCCCGTCGTCCGCACCCGGAAGACGTATCGCCGCAAATAGCGTTCCCCGCTGCCGTGGCGGCAGTCGCCATATTCGCGCCTGCGATCCAGCACCTCCGCCACTTCGTAGACAGTCGTCCCCACGCGGAACCGCGCGGGGAGCCCCGGCTCGCCCGCCCCCATTCGCGACGTATCAAAGGATTCCCCCTCGGGTCGCATCGGCTGACTGACGAATCGCATGCGCACGCGCTCAGCCTCCTTCGGCGGAAAGAACAAAGAGCACGTCGCGATTGTCGATTACGATTCGATCGCCGTCGCGGTATTGATCGAAGTGTGCGAGCAGCGCCTCCACGTTAAATTTCCCGAGCGAATCGGAAAACAGGAACCGGAGAATGCGCAGGCGATTCTCACGGCTGTCCGGAAACTCGAGCCTCGAGAGCACCTCGATGCGCGCGAAATCCCATTCGTTTTCCCGGAGCACGAGCTCGACATCCTCTGCACGGTTCCACGGCACGCCGTCGTCGCCATACGCGACATCCCAAAAGCCGCACAGGCAATTTTCCCGCCCGCCGAGAAGAAGGAGCATGCGGCTGCCCGGTGCCACCCGCTCCCGCAGGCCTTTCATCGTCCCCTCGAGATCCGGCACGTAGTAGAGAACGTGATTCGACAGAATCACGTCGAACGCCCCGCCACCGGGCGACGTTCCGGTGGTCACTGTCGCCGCAAACGGCTCGATCGCGGCCGCAGCGGCCGGAAGCGCCGAGGCATCGATGTCCACGGCGGTGACGGCGAGTCGCTCGCGGGGGACCGCCCACTCCCGAAGCAGGCCGGAAAGGAATTCGCCGCGACTGCACCCGAAGTCGAGCAGGCGGATGTCCTGTGGCGGCGTCCAGGCCCGCAGTTCGCGGAGCATTTCCTCCCGACAGCGGGACGGCTCGGTCGAGTGCGCCATGAAGAACGCATATTCGTCGTGAATCGCATCAAAGGAACGCGTTTCCATGGCGGCCAGCGTATGACTCCGGGCAGATTGGCGACAATCCTCATCCTTTTCCCCGGGCACCCAATCACGCACAATTTCCCGCATGGATCCCTTCGACCGCGCACGCGCGTCCATCGACACCGCGCATTCCGCCGATCCGAACACGACGTCCGACGGACGCCCCGCCGAGCTGGCATATGCCGACCGCATGGAGAAATGGGTGGCCCGTCTGGTGCCGGACGCATCGGCTTTGCTGCGCCTCGCCGCCCGCTGCCAGCATCTCGAGCGCTGGAAGACGCCGCGCGCTTCCTTCCCCGAAGGCAGGGCGGGCTATCTGGCATGGCGGAAGAGTCTTTACGAAAAGCAGGCGGATCGCGCGCGGGAGCTGATGCTAGCGGCAGGCATCTCCGAAACGGACGCGGACCTCGCGGCAAAGTGGATCGCGAAAGACGGACTGATGAAGGACCCCGGGACGCAGGTTCTCGAGGACGCCGCCTGCCTCGTGTTTCTCGAAAATGAAATCGAGGCCTTCGCCGCCCAGCACGCGGACTATCCGCGGGAGAAATTCATTCACATCCTCCAGAAGACCTGGCGGAAAATGAGCCCGGACGTCCGGCAGGCCGCGCTGGCTTTGAAACTGTCCCCGCAGATCGCGGACCTCGTCCGCGAAGCAGTGGGCGGATAAGCCGCCACGCAACGCGGCCTATTCCGTCGACTTCTGTGCAGGCTCGCCCGCGATGGCACTCTTCGCCTTGCGGGAATCGACGTCCGCCTCGATGAGCGCCTTTTTGTCGGGCTCGAGACGAATCATCGCCTTGCGAACGACGTCCCAGTATTCGCGATATGCCGCATCGAGCTTCTCACGGGCGGCCTTCACGTCCGGTTCCTTGTAGGCCTTCACTCGAAGCGGCTTCAGCTCGGCCTTGATTGCCTCCAGATCCGTCGACTCCGCCGCAAAAGCACCGCCGGTGACGATGAATACGAACAACCCAACACCCATGATCGCTTTCATGGCTCGCCCGCTTAGCGGAAAAGGAACCTGACGGCAAGGTTGCTATTGCGATTTTTGCGAAGGTCGAATGAGGGATCTTCCTACGAACTCATCAAACGGCCGATCGTTTCCGCCCACGCCTCATGCAACGAGGCCAGCTTCCAGTCGAACGCGCGGCCGTCGACGGTGATTGTCAGCGAGTCCTGGTCCGTCACTTCGCCAAGACGGCGGGCGGGAACCCCGCGCCACTCCAGCAGGGCCAGGACGGCGGCGGCGTTGCCTCGCGTCGTCGAGATGACGATGCGCGATTGCGACTCGTTGAAGAGCGCCTGGTCCGCACGGAGGCCGTTCGTCGTGAAGGCAAGACTTGCACCGAGCGGCGCGCCTTCCACAGCGAGGCAGGATTCCGCAACGGCGACGGCGAGTCCACCCTCGGAACAATCGTGCGCGCTCCTGACCAATCCGAGGCGGATGAGAGCGCGGACGGCATTGTGAACCTCGATCTCGTGCGAGTAGTCGAGCAACGGCGGTGCGCCCTCCTTGCGGCCATGGCAGACCTTCAGGTAATGCGAGGCGCCAAGTTCGTGGCCGAGGTCGCCGATGAGAATGATTGCGTCACCCGCCTGCTTGAACGCGGAGGTCGTGATGTGCTTCGGATCGGCGATGAGTCCGACCACTCCCACCGTCGGCGTGGGATCGATCGCGGCAATCGGACTCTCGTTGTAGAGGCTGACGTTGCCGCCGGTGACGGGCGTATCGAACGCACGACAGGCCTCGGCCATGCCCTCGACGGCCTCGCGAAGCTGCAGGAAATTCTCCGGCTTGTGCGGATTGCCGAAATTCAGGTTGTCCGTCAGCGCGAGCGGAACGGCTCCCGAGCACGCGAGGTTGCGGCAGCACTCGGCGACCGCGATGCGCGCGCCCTCGCGGGGATCCTGCCGGCAGTAGATCGCGTTGCAGTCCGTCGCGGCGGCGAGGATTTTGTCCGCCTCGCGAACGACAAACACCGCGGCGTCCGAGCCGGGCAGCACGGTCGCGCCGAGGCGGACCATGTGGTCGTATTGGCGCCACACCCAGCGCTTGCTGGCGATGCTGGGGTGCGCAAGGAGCTTTGGCAGGGACTCGAGCGGGTCGAGTTCCGGCACCGTCGCGAGATCGAGCGCGGGAATCTCGCGTTTGGGCGCGGCTTCTCGCGAATAGAGCGGGGCTTCGTCCGCAAGCTGTCGGGCGGGAATTTCCACCACGACACGGTCGCCCTCGCGGACACGCATCATGCCGTCGTCCTTGACCTCGCCGATCTGCGCGTAGGGCAGATCCCATTTTTCGAAAATCTCGCGAACGGTCGCCTCCTGCCCCTTGTGAACAATGACGAGCATTCGCTCCTGCGACTCGCTGAGCAGGATCTCGTAGGGCGTCATTCCCTCCTCGCGCTTCGGCACGAGGTTGAGGTCGATTTCGACCCCGGTGCCGCCGCGGCTCGCGGTCTCGCAGGTCGAACAGGTCAGACCCGCCGCGCCCATGTCTTGAATGCCGGCCACGCAGCCGCTGGCGAGCAGTTCGAGGCAGGCTTCGAGAAGAAGTTTTTCGCGGAACGGATCGCCCACCTGCACTGCGGGGCGGTCCTCCTTGCTCTCCTCGGTCAATTCACGCGAGGCAAAGGCGGCCCCGGCGAGGCCGTCGCGGCCGGTTTCCGCGCCGACATAGAACACCGGATTCCCAATGCCAACGGCGCCGCCGCGGGCGATCTGCTCGTGACGGAGGATGCCGAGATTGAAGACGTTCACGAGCGGGTTGCCGCTGTAGGATTCGTCGAAATAGACCTCGCCGCCGATCGTCGGAATGCCGATGCAGTTTCCGTAGTGGGCGATTCCGCTGACGACCCCTGCGAAGAGCCGGCGGTTCGTTTTCGACTCCGCATCGTCGCCGTCGATCGGCCCGAAGCGCAGGGAATTCAGCGAAAACACGGGACGCGCGCCCATCGTGAAAATATCGCGAATGATGCCGCCGACACCGGTGGCCGCGCCCTGGAATGGCTCGACGGCGCTCGGGTGGTTGTGGCTTTCCATCTTGAACGCGATCGCCCAACCGTCACCGATGTCGATGACGCCCGCGTTTTCCTCGCCCGCCTTCACAAGCACCTTTGGGCCGGTGGTCGGAAATTTTTTCAGCTCGAGCTTCGAGTTCTTGTAGGAGCAATGCTCGCTCCACATGACGGAAAAGACGCCGAGCTCGGTGAAGTTCGGTTCGCGGCCGAGGATCGACTTGATGCGCTCGTATTCGTCGGGCGTGATGCCGTGCTTGGCGATGACCTCGGGAGTGATGGCGGGATCGGACATGGACGGAAAAGAAGCGCTCAAGAAAGGAGCGACTGGAAAATGACCCGGCCGTCGGTGCTGCCAAGCAGCGGATCGCAGGCGCGTTCGGGGTGTGGCATGAGGCCGAAGACGTTGCCTTCGCGGTTGCAGATGCCCGCAATGTTGCGGCAGGAGCCGTTCGGGTTCACCCCGTCGTAACGGACGAGCACCTGATTGTTGCGCTCGAGTTCGTCGAGCGTGGCATCGTCGGCGAAATAGCACCCCTCGCCGTGGGCAATCGGGATGTTCAGGAGCGCACCGGGCTGGGCGGCCTTTGTGAAACGGGTTTCGGCATTTTCGACCCGGAGCTTCACATGCTCGCAGATGAAATGGAGGTCGCGGTTGCGCACGAGCGCGCCCGGCAGCAGACCTGCCTCGCAGAGGATCTGAAATCCGTTGCAGATGCCGAGGACGACCCCGCCGTTTGCCGCAAAGTTCTTCACCGACTTCATGATCGGCGAGAAACGCGCAATGGCACCCGTGCGAAGGTAGTCGCCGAAGGAAAATCCTCCCGGGACCACGACGGCATCGAATCCGTCGAGCGACTCCGACTTGTGCCAGACGTATTCCGCCTCCGCACCGTCGAAACTGCGAAGCGCGTGAATCACATCCTGGTCGCAATTCGACCCGGGAAACTGAATGACGGCAAATTTCATAAGGTATGCTCCACGAAGGGCGCGGAGATCACCAAGGGAAAATTCCCCGCGCGCCCTGCGGCTGCGTGATTATCGGATCTCCAGTTCGTAGTCCTCGATGACCGGGTTCGAGAGGAAGTCCCGGCACAGTTCGTGGAGCTTTTCCTCGCTCGCGCCCTCGGGGAGTTCGATCTCGATCGAGCGTCCGACGCGCACCTTGCCGACGTGCGGCAGGCCGAGATGGTCCATCGCCTGCGCGACGGCGGCGCCTTGCGGATCGAGGACCGATTTCTTGGGCATGACGGTAACGACGGCTTTCATGGGACGGAAGGTTGAAGGGTTCGCCGGAGGCGATCAAGGCGGGATGTTTCGACGGTCAGTTTTCGGTCGTGTGACGACGCAGCGGCTCCAGCCAGCAGGTCCGAATCGACAGCAGAGCCGCGATGAGACATGCGATCGAAAAGAGATCGCCGTAGGTCGTGTAGAACGTGCGGCGGGGGGAAGCCGGCACGGAGATTTCCCCAAAGAGGACACCCTCAATGAACGTGGAGCCTTTTTCGGACTGGAGTTGCTGAAGCACGCGCCCCCGGGCGTCGATGAAGCAGGTCACGCCGGTGTTTGCCGCGCGGACGAGCGGGAGCTTCGTCATGACGGCGGAAAAGATGGCATTCGACAGGTGCTGCCGGGATCCGGCGCTTTCGCGGAACCATCCGTCGTTCGTCAGCGTGACCAGAAGTTGCGCCCCGCGACCGGAGAACTGACGGACAACCTCCCCCACCGTGTCTTCGAAGCAGATAAGCGGCGCGAGGCGGACGGGATCGCGCTCTGCCTTGAGTTCGGGAAAAAGGGCGCTCCATTTCGGGAACGGCGGGAAGTCCACCGTCATCGGCACCGGACGCGGCTTTGTCTCCATCACCACCGGCTCCTCGCCTGCATCGAAGTCACTGGGAACCTGGTCTCCGACCGCCCATGCGAAGAGTGGAAAGACGTCGCGCAGAGGAACGTATTCGCCAAACGGCACAAGGTGCATCTTGTGGTAGACCTGATACTGGCCGTTCGCATGGAGGAGGACCGCGGCGTTGAAATCACCAACCGCGAGACGGTTCAGGGTTCCAAGCAGGAACCCGGCCTTCAACTGCTCGAGGATGCCGGCGACCTCCCGCTGCACGCCCTCGTGCTGCATGAGCGGAAACGGGGTCGCCGCCTCCGGCCACACCAGAAGATCGGGCTGGAGCGCGATCGCATTGTCCGTCAGGCGCCGGTAGGTCTCGACAATGTGCTGTTCGAATTCCGCATCCCATTTCTGGTATTGCGGGATATTGGCCTGCACGGCGGCAACACGCAGGGGAACCTGCCCGTCATCGGACTCGCGGAACTTCGAAGTTCCGTAGAGAAATGCGAGCGCCACAAGCGCCAGCGTAATGGTGAAATCGTAATGGGGGCGCAACCTGCCGCGTCCGGCCTCGAGCGAAAAGCGCTTCACGGTCATCACGACGATCAGATTCATCAGCACGATCAGAAACGTGACACCGCCGACGCCCGCGAAATCGGCGATCTGGATGATCGAAACATTCTGCCATTGCGACACCCCGAGCTGATTCCAGCCGAAGCCGGTGAAAAGCGTTCCCCGCACCCATTCGAGCCCCACCCACGCGGCGGCGCAGCGGCAGGCGAGGCGGAGATTGTTGAAGGAATTCGTCCAGATCGAGAGATCCCCTCCCGTCTCACGAGGGCGGCCGACCGTGCCGGCGAACAACGCCCACAGCGCGGGATAAATCGCAAGATACATCCCCAGCAGAAGCCATCCGGGCAGTGTCACTTCGGTGATCCAGAAGAAAACGATCAGGAAGAACGCGAGCCCGCAGGTGTAGCCCAGCCCGAGCAGTCGCAGCCAGCGCAGCCGGCCGGTGTCCGGCGAAAACCAGACGGCTGCCGCCAGCGGTGCGAGCGCGAACCACGCAAGGCCGTCGAACTCGAACGGCGGAAACGTGACCGCCATGCAAACGCCGGAAACCAGCGCCAGCAGCCATGGCCAGAGATGCTTCATCGGATCGGATGCGAGCAGCGCGCGGCGGGGATGGCAAGACGGCGGTGCACGGTCATTCAAATCCCATGTCCGGCACCACCGCGGAATCGATGGTCGCGCGAATGGCCGACCCTTCCCCGGCCGGTGGCCGCTCTTTCAACCGGATCCGCGTCGTGCCATCGGCGGCGATGGACTCGACAATCCCGCTCAGCAGTTCATTGGGCCGCTCCCGGACGGTGAGAAGCGCCCGGGCGCCGACTGGAACGACCGCGACGCTCTCGGGCTCGAATTGAACCACGGCCATCCAGCGATCGCCGTCGCGCTCGACCACGCCGACCACCCCCGTGGGATTTTCCTCATGATACCGCCGCCAGGTGACACTCGCGAACACGACCGCCACCGCCACCACGATGATGACAAACCACTTTCCTGAGGACTTCATTCCGCGGGGGCGCAAATCAGGTCGATCATCTGTCTGCCGGACGGTGTGAGCGTCGGCCGGGATCCCGAGGTGGAAACGAGGCCACGGGTCGAAGATGCGTCCGGAAGATTCGTCTCACGCACCCAGGTCACGACGGGCTGCGAGATCGGACGCGGGAATGGAGTGATCCGCACGGGCACCCCGTAACGGGAAAAAGCGATCTCCCAGCCTGGTGGCCGCTGCGGAGCCGGGCCATCGAGGAGCCAAGGATACATCCGCAGCAATGGCAGATCCGCCGGCGCGGGAATGGCGACCTTGAACCACGCTTCCGTGTTTCGCAGGTGCGCCCGGAGATCGAAGGTGTCCGGATTCTTTCGCGAGGCCAGAAGGACTTCGGACGGATCGAATCCCACAAGGTTGCGGCCATTGAAGTTTCCATGGGCGTTCGGCTCGCCGGGAAACGTCTTCGCGTGCCACGAAGCGAACCCGGGATTAAGCATGAGTGCGGTCTCGAAATGGAGATGCGCGCGCGTGCGGTCGATGCCGGAGCCCGTGAAGCCCATTACCCCCAGCGTCTGCCCCTGCTTCACCCGATCGCCCACCTGGACGCTCGGATAAGCGAGATGCGCATAGATCGTGTAGATGGGAGACCCACCGACCCGATGCTCGACAACGACGTATTTTCCGTAGTTCGACGCACCGGCACGGGGGTTGACGTAAACCACGGTCCCATCCGCGGACGCCCGCGCAACGTCGCGGGGGTTGCCATCCGCGTCACGGCGAATCGGCCTGATGTCGATGCCCTCGTGGATCGCAGTGAACACCACCGTGCGGCCGATGCGCTTCGGACCACGCACGTAGCCGTATTGACCGCCCTCCCACGGTGTCGTCCGCTTCCCCTCGAAGTCGCGGTTCACATACATGTAGAACTCCCCCGAAGGGCCGCGAACCAACGCGTCATTCTCCGTGGGAAACTCGAAGAGCGCGGCGTGCGATGCGCCGGAAAGCGCGAGCAGGGCAAGGACGACCCGCGCCGTCATTGCGCGGAATCCGCCGGCTTTTTCCCGGACGAGCGGCCTTTCTCGTGCCCGGTCCGTGGGAATGTCTGCTCGATCAGCGCCAGTTCGGCCTCTGTGATGCCGCTCGGGAAGCAAATTTCCCCGTCCTTCACCGGGCGGTCGACATAGAGGTCGATGACGTGCCGCCCGTTCAGGAATCCAAAGACCCACGTGCCGCGCCTCGACATCGTATGCTGCGAGAGAAGGTTCGTGCCGTGGTAGTCCAGCTTGAAACAGACGCCATAGGTGCCGTCGGCCACCCGCACCGCCGAGAACGAGACGATTTCTTCCTCCGTCACCAACGGAATCTTGCCCATGCTCGAGGGCCTGCCGGTGTGGAGATTCTGCACCGGAATCGAAAAGTTCCCGCCCTCGTTCGCAGCCTGGGGATGGAATCTCACGATCGCCTTCGGCTTCTTCTTCTGGGCGCCCGCAAAAGCGTCGTCCGCGCCGCCAGCCAGCACTATTGCGCCGAGAAGGAGAAGAAACAGTCGTTTCATGGCCGGGATCGTAACCGCGCGGATAGGATTTGCAACCGCGCCCGCGCTGCGGCAACCTGCCGGAGAATGCGGACCAAGGCACTCGCAATACTGGCGGCCACTCTCTGCGCCCTCGCGCGGGGCGAGGAGTCCGTCGTGCCCGAGATCCCGGTCGGCGAAAGCCCGTTCTTCATTCTCAACGACGCCGAGGAAAATCCGGGCCGTCGTGCGAGGAAGCTGCTCGACAGCCCGGAGTTCGAATTTCCCCGCAACAAGTCCTCCGAGAAAAGCGCGGCGAAGATGTTCACCTCGTTCTTCACCGACATGTTTTCCTCGGTGAAGATCGGCAAGCCCGGATCGTCCGGCAGCAAGCTCGTCGTCGAGCCGAGTGAGTTCTCCGTGGACGACCGCCGCGAAGTCACCGTGCGCTTCGTGGTGCAAAACAGGACGAACCGCCTTCTCAAGCTCGACTTTCCGACTTCGCAGCGCGTGGAAATCCTAGTGCGAAATCCCGCCGGCGAAGTCATCGAGAGATGGTCCGACGACCGCGCCTTCCAGGATGAGGCCGGCGTCGTGATGATCAATCCCGATGAGCGCATCCAATACGAGGAGCGCATCGCCACCCGTGAAATGCAGCCCGGCGTGACCTACACGATCGAGGCTTCGCTCGCGAACAACCCGGAATTTACGAAGACCACGACCATCACGCCCTCCGGCAGGCCCCGCCCGCTGCCTCCCGCTCCGCAGGTTTCGCAGCAGGATCGGGCGGCCGACGGCGAAGGCTGATCGTGGCTCCCCCGGAGGCGCGCCGCGGCGGCGCGGAAAATAAATGGACGTCATCATCATTGGTGCGGGCGCAGCGGGCCTGTGCGCGGCCGACCGCCTGATCGCGGCCGGAATCGACGCTCACATTTTTGAAGCGTCGGACCACGTCGGCGGTCGTGTCAGGGCCCTCGAAGGATTTGCCGACGTGCCGATCGAACTCGGTGCTGAGGAGATCCACGGACCCGACAATGCCGTCGCCAAACTCGCCGAGGAACTGGGCATGTCGACCGTCCATCACGTCACGATGGACGACATGCTGCGTCTCGACGGAAAGCTGCTCTCGCTCGACCAGGCGCAGCAGGATCCGGACGTCGCCCGGGCATTTGCCGTCATCGACGGCCTCGGCGAATACCGCGGTGGCAACTGGTCCGTCGAGGAATACCTCATCCGTTCCCACTTTCCAGGCCGATCGCGGCATTACCTCGACTCGCGACTCGGCGTCGAGCACGGCACCACGCTCGACCGGCTCGCGATGCGCGGCTTCGCGACTTATCAAAAGGGTTGGGAAGCCCGCGAAACCAACTACACCCTCGATGGCTGCTACGCGGACATCTTCAAGCCGATGGTTGCCCGGCTCGAAGGCAGGATTCGCAAGAACGCACCGGTTGCCGCGATCGAGTGGGAATCCACCCCGCGGGTGCGACTACAGAACACGGAGGAACACACGGCCCGCGCCATCATTGTCACCGTGCCGCTCACGATCCTTCGCGAGCGACTGCTCCATTTTTCCCCGCAGCTCCCCCCGGAGAAGGTCGCCGCCGCCGACGCGATCGGGATGGACACGGGAATGAAGATCATCCTGAAGTTCAAGCACCGGTTCTGGGAGGACCACATGTATTTCCTCCATTCCGACGGCTTCCTTCCGCAGTTCTGGACCGCGTGCAAGGGCAAGTGCGAAAGCTCACACGTGCTCACCGCTTTCATCGGCGGAACCCGCGCCGAAATGCTCGACAACATGAGCGTCGATCCCGTGCGCTTCGCGATCGAGGAACTGGACGAAATTTTCGGAGCGAAGATCGCCTCGCGCTCGTTCGAGCGGGGGCTCATCGCCGACTGGGGGGCGGACCCGTGGGTTCGCGGACTTTACAGCTATCCGACCGTGCAGACCACCGAGACCGATCGCGAGGCGCTCGCCCGTCCGCTGGCCGGCAGGATTTTCTTCGCCGGCGAGGCGACGAACACATTCGGGGCAAGCGGCACCGTCCATGGCGCGATGGACACCGGCTGGCGAGCGGCGGACGAGGTGCGCGCGGCGATCGGTTGATTCAGCGCAGCTCCGCGCATCAGCCCTTTTGACTTTGCGGGCGGAATTCGACACGAATCGTCGAGTGACAGCCGACATTTCCCCGTTTCGCCACAAGATGGAAGCCGCCGGGGCTAGCGAGCCCGCCATCAAAGCCTTCGAACGTGCCTATGCGCTGCTTGCCGCAGACGAGTCGGCAATGCTGCCGGAAGCAGCCATCCGCCCCGTGGAATCGCTCCCCTCCGTGGCCGGCCTCCCCTCGCCCGCTCCTGAGGAGCAGGCATGTCTTCTTTCCCGCTGCGCGATCCTGAAACTCAACGGCGGCCTCGGCACCAGCATGGGACTCGAGAAGGCGAAGTCGCTGCTGGAAGTGCGGCCCGGCGTGACATTTCTCGACCTGATCGTCCGGCAGATCGTCCACTTCCGCAAATCCTCCGGAGCAAATGTCCGCTTCCTGCTACTGAACAGCTTCAGCACCAGCGCGGACACGCGGGCCTTCCTCCGGAACCATCCGGAGCTGGGCCCCATCGACGACATCGAGCTGCTTCAAAACAAGACGCCGAAGATCGACGCAACCACGCTCGCACCAGCCGAATGGCCCGCAAATCCCGAGATGGAATGGTGCCCGCCGGGCCACGGCGACCTCTACACCGTTTTGTATTCCTCGGGCGCGCTCGAACGCCTCCCAGCCGCAGGTATCGAGTTTCTCTTTGTCTCGAACTCGGACAACCTCGGCGCAACCCTCGATCCGAAACTCCTGAAATGGTTCGCCGAATCCGGCGCGCCGTTTGCGATGGAGGTCACCGCACGCACCCCATCCGACCGGAAAGGCGGTCACCTCGCCCTCGGAAAAAACGGCCTGGTGCTTCGCGAGTCGGCACAATGCCCCGACGCTGACACGGACGCGTTCCAGGACATCTCGCGCCACCGGTTCTTCAACACGAACAATCTCTGGCTCCGCCTCGATCGCCTCCGGGACACGCTTGCGGAATCCGGCGGTTTCCTCCCGCTCCCCGTAATTCGAAACCGCAAGACGGTGGATCCGCGAAACGGAAAGTCGCCCGCCGTCTACCAGCTTGAGACGGCGATGGGGGCCGCCATTGAGTGCTTCCCGGACAGTGTCGCCATCGAAGTGCCTCGCACGCGCTTCGCCCCCGTCAAGACTACCTCCGACCTTCTCACGCTCCGGTCCGACGCTTACTCGATCGGCGAGGATGGCACCGTGCGCCTTGCCGACAGCCGCAGCGGCGTTCCTCCGGAAGTCACCCTCGACGGAAACTACAAACTGGTCGACCAGCTCGAAGCCGCGCTCGTGGACGGCGCGCCCTCACTGGTCGGTTGTCGCAAGCTGCGCGTCTCCGGCCCGGTCGCCTTCTCTCGCGAAGTCATTTTCGAGGGGAATGTCTCGATCGAAAATACATCCACCGACCGCCTCGCCGTCGCCCCGGGAATGCACCGGGACACCACCATCAAACTCCCGTGAATTCCCGCACCCTCCGCTTCGATGGCACTCACCGGCTGATCGGCGTCGTCCACCTCCTCCCGCTGCCCGGTTCCCCGGGATGGCAGGGGGACATGCGATCCGTCATCCGCGCCGCCGTCGCGGATGCGAAAGCCTATGAGGACGGAGGCGCGGACGCCCTCATCATCGAGAACTTCGGAGATCTCCCTTTTTCGAAACACCGGGTTCCGCCGGAAACCGCCACGGCGATGGCGGTGGCCGGCGCGGCCGTTCGGGAAGCCGTCCGGTTGCCCATCGGCTTCAACGTCCTTCGCAATGACGCCCACACCGCCGTCGCATTGTGCGCCGCCTGCGGCGGCGGCTTTGTGAGGGTGAACGTGCACTCGGGTGCAATGATCACCGATCAGGGACTGATCGAGGGGCAGGCCTTCGAAACGATGCGCTTGATCGAATCGCTCGCGCCCGGCACGGCGGTGTTTGCCGACGTTCTCGTAAAGCACGCGGCGCCCCTCGGAGCGTTGTCGATCGAGATCGCCGCGCGGGATACCGTCGAGCGGGGACTGGCCTCGGCAGTGGTGGTCTCGGGCACCGGCACCGGTGAACAAACCGATCCCGAGGACGTCCGAAGGGTCCGCAAGGCGTGCCCGGACACCCCCATTCTTCTCGGGAGCGGCGTCAGCACCACGAACGTTGACGCCTACCTCGGAATCGCAAACGGCTTCATCGTCGGCACCTCGGTCAAGCGCGCCGGAAAACTGGCGAACCCGGTGGATGCCCGCCGGGTTCACAAACTTCGCTCGATGCTGGGCAACTGAGTTCGCCCCGCAGACTGCCACGGAGTCGCGATCGCGGAACTGCGACCCGACTGCCATTCGCGTTGCCTGTTCCATGAGGCACGCCCCGGCTGGACCCAGGCAAGCGGTCAATTCGCATCGAGCCATTCCAGACACTCGCACACTGCAGAATGAAGCGTCTGCAGGTCGTCCCGAGAGAGCCACTCGGAGAGTGCCTTTGCCGTTCCCGAACGGTTCTGCTCCGGAAATCCGGCATCGGGCGGCCCGGTAAACAGCCCCACCATGAGGATGTGTCCCCGCTGGGCGAGGCCCAGAATTGCCTTCTCCTTCGCGCTGACAGGCACATCCTCCCGAAGAAGATACCGCTCGAATTCCGCGCGCTGCGGCACGTCCGAAAAATCCGCTTTCGCAAAGCAATCGGCCCGCAGCATCGGACGATCCCGCAACCAGGTTGGATGCCGGTTCAGCGAGGTCATCACCGCAGAGGGAGCGGCGTCCGCAAGGCGATCGAGCGTCTGGGCGGCCACCACCTCGAACTCCGCGTTTTCCAAGAGTGCCTCGATCTCCGGCAGCAGCGAGGCGTCTCCGAGATAAACGACGCCATCCATTGCCTGCACGACAGCAAATCGACTCGGAGCCTCACGTCCAGCCTCCGTCGTCAGGATCTCACGAACAATCTTCGCAGCTTCGGCGCGATGACCGGACCACGCCAGATTTCTCGCTGCGATCACACGTTCGTCGGGATCGGTCAACGAACCGACAATCTCTAACGACCATTGCCCCAGCGCCGTGGGATTGTCCCCGCGGAGCTGCCGTCCCACCCGATCCAAGGCAACCAGGCGAACATCGGACGACCGCACGTTCCCGGACTCATCGAGCATCACCCCGTCCGCCGCCTGCGAGCGCGACTTCTTCAGGACGCCCCCCGCCCATGCGAGAACCTCCTTCGCACTGGAAACGCCGGCGTCCGGGCCACCTGCACGAATCGGGTCTTTAACGAAGAAAATCATCGCCGCGAGCGCGGCAGGCACCAGGGACCACCGCGGCGTCATCGCGCGAACTTCAACGCGCGAACAAGACCCGGTTCCAGCGCGCGAACTCCGGACGCGGAATAGTCGGCGTATCCCGAGACCACCACGGCCACGACCACCCATCGTGTGCCGGACTTCACAAAAACCGGTCCTCCGCTCATTCCGCCTTCGGTTCCATAGGTGGCGTTCTCGAAATACGCGCCGAGCACGCGACGAAAGCCGGCGGTCGGCGCTACAGACAGCGGCAATGCACCGCTGTGAAAATCCTGACCATACCCCATCGCCCGCCACTCCCGCGCTCCGCGAAGCTTTCCTGCCGCAGCGGACATGGGTGCCGCTTTGCCGCGCGCGGGCCGTCTGGAGAAAACCACCCACCCGACATCCCAGGCGAAGGCGCGTGCCGAGGAGGGATTGCGCGATGCGAAGTCCATGTAACGCGACGAATAGAGGTAAATTTCCCGCGCGGGCGTCGAACTCGCCTCCTCGCCGCCATACTTCGCACGATCGAACCGCACCCCGACACTCCAGCCGTCCCTAGGATCCCACAGGTTGTGGCCGGCGGTCAATGCCACCTTCGGTCTGACGAGCGTCGCGCTCCCGTCATAAATAAACGCCCCGCTGCGAAACGTCAGTTTCCCCATCATCGAGAAGGGGCTCTGCGAAAACTCTTCGCGCGACAATGGCTCCGGAAGATTCCGAGCCGCGGCAGCGGCCGCAGTTTCACCGGGTGCCGGAATCGGGACGGGCGCCTTGAGAAACGGCGTCCGATACCGCTCGCCCGCAAATGCCGCGCCCATCCAGAGCGCAAGGCCCGCCGCCATTCCCCGCAGCGGCCATCGTCCCAACGCCGTCATTTCAGTCCTTCGTCAGTGTCTGCCGCACGGTAATGGTCTGGAGCGGCACAGACAATGCATCCTGCTGGACGAAGGTGATTTTTGATGCGGAAAGCCGGAGCTTGCCTGTCGTGGTCCCGGAGCGGATGAACCCTCCCACCATCACATAACGCATCGGCCCGGAAAAAGTGATCCGCCGTTTCCTGGCTTCATAGCGGCCGGTCACCTGGGCGACGTCGCCGGAGGGATAGACCATATCAATGATGCAGAGGTTCTTTCTGCGAAACGTCAGTTTCCACGACATCGGTCCCTTCTGCCCGTTGGGGGCCTCGACGGTTCCATTGAGCGAAAGCACGGCCGAACGGGGCGAGGAAGCCATCGCCAGCGACCCCTCACTCTTGACCTTGGCGTTGACGGTCCCGGTGCCGAGCCGGTTTTTGAAGGTTCCTTCTCCATCGTAGTTGCCGGCGAACTTTTCGAAGGCCTTCGGACTTCCTCCAGCCATGGCGGCACCCGTGAGAATCAACGACGAAACGATGGCAGGCAGAACGGCACGCATAGGAAGGTGATGGTCAGATCGCCTAATCGCTCCGCCACGGACGGCTGGTTTGCAAGTGGAAACCGCGACCCAGGCTGACTCGAAGTCGTTCTACAAGGAATCTTCTCCACCTGCGGAATCCGGAGACGCGACCGGTGAAAGGGCCACCTGTCCATCTTCAGGCGCTGCCGGGGTGAACACCTTCGCGAGTCCGGTTTGTGCGAGCGCAGCGCCGTATTCCGCTTCGATATTCCGGGCCACGGTCTCCGCCAGAGCCGGTGGACAAGGCAGCCGCCCGATCCACAACTTCGTCGGCTCCAGCGAAGGTGCGCCATTCTCCACCAGCCACACAAAGTCGCACCTCACGATCCAGTCGAATCCCCAGCCACGCGCCAGCTCGAACACGGCAACCCGACCGGGAGCGAGTTCGACCGCCTGTGCCTGCCGTGAAAGCCCGCCCTCACCGGCGCCCGCAATCCGGAAACGTCGCGCGAGAAACACATTGAGATCATCCTGCTTCACCACCGCTGGCATGGGAGTTCCCCCATTCGCCGCCACGATGAGATTGACGATGGTCTCGTCGCTGGCGGAGGGCGGAACGGCAGGCATTTCCGCGGCATCCCGCGACGCCAGATAAAACAGGAGCGCCAGCCCCAGCGGAACCGCCGCAAGCGTCGCAGTCGCCACGATCCGCACCACGGGGTGGCGCAAGACCACCAGCGCGGCGAGCGCGAGAAGGAACAAGCCACCCGCAATCCAGACCGGCTCCTTCAAAACATCATGAAGCACGGAGTCGGGAGCAATCTGCGCCTTCACCGAATACGCGATCCCCTCGCGAATTTTCGCCGTCCGCTCGCGCTCCTCCCGCTCCCGCCGCTCCGCCGCGGTCACCCATTTTCCGTCGATCCACTCGTCGCCGACGAGAAGATGTCCGAGATGTTCGCGGAAGGGGGCGGCCCACGCGTCGATTTCAGGCGCAGTCTCCGGATGCTCGAGAACCACCACCTCGGCTTCGGCGAGAAGCCGCGCAAGCTCCGCCGATGACGGATTCGCGGAGGCGTCAAACTCCGGCGAGGTCACGCGATCCACTTTCTCCCGAAGCGATTCCTCCGCATCGCGGGAGGCATTCTCGCGCTTCTCCACGATCGCGCGAAACCTTCGGGCCTCGGTCTCGAGAAATTTCTTCAGCGTCGGAGCGCGCGCCGCAATTCCGTCGTAGCTCGCTGCGAGTTCCTCGAGATCCACTGCGCCCGATTCGAGGTCGTCGTTGGAATACCACGGCAACTCCCCCGCAACACTCGCCGCCTGAACGATGGCCTTCGAGCCGCTCTCCGTCGTGATGATTAGCACGTCGCCATCCTTCTCGAAGGCCTCGGCGCGCACGGCGCTCAGGCCGCCCGGCCCCCGCAGGAAGAACATGGTTTTCTTCTCCACGCTGGCGGGATCGGGCTGGGTCTCCGGCTCCGAAGGCGTCTCCGCAACCTCACGGGTCAGCGGGAACAAATATGCATCAACCTCCGGCGCGCGTTCAGGCTGCTCCGCAGCGATCGCACGAAATTTTTCGACGATTTCCTTCGCCTCACCGGAGTCCCGATCCGTCGGAAAATTGTCCTGAGCCAGCGCCGCACCCAACGCACAGAAAATAAGGGCGAGCCACGTGGGGGGAATCCGCAGTCGCGAGTTCATGATTTATGCCGCCGCCGCTGCCGTGGGAGCCACGGCCTTGATCGCCATGTCGATGGCCTCCCACACCCCCAGGTTCCGACCCGCATTCCACTCGCGCAGCCGCTCCGTGCCGTCCACCTCGCGCGCAAGCCGCTCCGTCGTTGCCGCCCAATCCTTTTGATCGGGTTTGTCGAGGACGATCCCGAGCGCCTCCCGCCCGGCCTCCGCCGCGCCGAGCATCCGCGCCGCCATCAACGGCTGGCCCTCGATTAAAAAGATCGCGGCATAGGCATGGAGCACATGCGGCGTGATCCAGCGATTTCCGAACCGCCGCGCAATCCCCACCCACTCCTCCAGGGCGTTGCGTGCGCTCTGTGCGTCGTTCAACGCAATGCACGCCCTCGAAAGCCCCCAGAGCAGGTAGCCCACGATCCAAAGGTCCCCAAGACTCCGGAAAATGGCGAGGCTTTCTTCGCGAAGCCTCCGCGAAGCCGCGAGGTCTCCGGCGTCCGCCCGCGCGGTGCCCATCAGGCTGAGCCCGATCGCGGTCAGCGCGAGATCCTGCCGCTCGAGACCGGCATCGATCGCCCGTTGCGCCCGAGCCTCCTGGCCGCCGATCCCGAGGTTGCGCTCCACAAATCCGAAAAATGTCTCATGAATCAGCGCTTCCCGTTCCCTGCCGCATTCCTTGTAGATCTCGACTCCCTGCCGGTAGAGTTCGACCGCCTTGTCCGGCTCATCACGCACCCACGCGATGCGCGCCGCACCCACGAGGGCGTCGGCTTTTGCAACAGTGCGGATTTCCGAACCCGGCGCCGTCAGCAGCTCCTTGAATGCCGCGCGCGCGTTCTCGAGGCTTCCCCGGATTTCCCAATACCGCGTCAGCGCTCCTGCAATCCGGAACCCCTTGTCCACCCGCTCGGGAGCCTTCGCCGCCCAGTGCAGCGCGATCGTGAAATTCAGCCGCTCCGCATCGACGTGATCGAGCCAGTGCGCGGCATGCGGCCCCTCGAGTCCGCTCTTTGAGCGTTCCGCATCGGCGAGGAAGTAATCGAGATGCCGGTTGCGCAGCGAGTCCGCCTCCCCCGAGGCCTCGAGCCGCTCCTGCGCATACTGCCAGACCGACTCGATCATCGTGTATCGCGGGTTGTCGTCCGGCCCGGTCTCCACCGAAAGCAGCGACTTGTCGACCAGCGACTGCAGAAGATCCAGCGCGTCGTAGGTATCGACTCCGTCCCCGGTGCAAACGGCTTCGATCGCCTCCAGCGTGCGACCGCCACCGAAGACCCCCAGCCGCGAAAACAGCACCCGCTCGCTTTCGTCGAGAAGGTCGTAGCTCCAGTCGATGAGCGTGCGCAGGGTCTGCTGGTGCGGTAGAACCGCTCGACCTCCGCCCGTCAACAGACGGAACCGGTCGTCCAGACGATCGGCAATCTGCTCGGGCGTCAGCACGCGCGCGCGTGCCGCTGCCAGCTCGATTGCCAGAGGAATGCCATCGAGCCGCCAGCAAATCTGCGCAATGGCCGCAGCATTCTGTTTCGTCAGTTCGAACCCCGACTTGGCCGATGATGCGCGCTCGATAAAGAGACGCACGGCCTCGTATTGCGAGACCTTCGTGACAATGTCCGGCACCTGAAAGAGATCGCTCGCCGGATTCAGCACTGCCAGCGGTGGAACCTGCCAGGTCCGTTCGCCAGCGACCCCCAGCGAATGCCGGCTCGTCGCAAGGATGCGCACCATCGAGCAGCGTCGCAGGACGTCTCCAATCAACTCCGCGCACGCCGCCAGGAGGTGCTCACAGTTGTCGATGATCAGCAGCATCGAACGCCCGCAAACGAAGCGGATCAATGTCTCCCGCATCGGCTCGTCCGGCTCCTCGCGCAACCCGAGCGCCGAAGCAATACCTTCCACGATCCGCTCGGGATCCGTGATCGCAGCAAGCTCGATGAACCACACGCCATCGGGAAAACGCGTCAGCATCTCCCCTGCAACCTGCAGGGAAAGCCGGGTCTTTCCCGTGCCTCCCGTCCCGGTCAGAGTGAGCAGGCGCGTGGTATCCAGGAGTTGCTTCACCTGCTCGCGCTCGCGCTCGCGTCCCACGAAGCTGTTGAGCAGCGTCGGCAGGTTGTTCGGCGTTGTTTCGAGCGTGCGCAGCGGAGGAAACTCCGACGGCAGGGCGTCGATCACGAGCTGAAAGACATGCTCGGGCCGGCTCAGATCCTTCAACCGCCGCTCGCCGAGATCGCGAAGCAGAACGCCCGGGCCGAGATGGTCGCGCACGAGTTCCTCCACCGGCAGCGAAAGCAGCACCTGCCCGCCATGCGCCGCAGCCATCAGGCGCGCGACCTTGTTCAAACTGTTTCCGAAATAGTCATTGTCGCGAAATTCCGCCGCGCCGACATGCAATGCCATTCGCACCTTCAGCGGGCCGGTTTCCCCCCAGGATTCCTCGTGCAACGCACGCTGGGCCGCCACCGCCGCGGCCACCGCTTCATCCGCCCGGTCAAAGGCCACGCAGAACGCGTCTCCTGCGGTCTTGAAAATGAACCCCTTTTCCGTCGCCGCGCGCACGATCGCGTCGTGCTTGCGCAATGACTCGCGCATCGCCACCGGGTGCCGCTCCCAAAGCCGCGTGCTGCCCTCGATGTCGGTAAACAAAAACGTGATCGTGCCAACCGGCGGAGTCATCCGACGCAAACCCTACCCACCGCTGCGCTGAACTCAAAACGAAAGACGGGCAATTCCCGTCATTGCACGATTTCACACCCACTTCACCGGACGTTCATCGTTTCTCCACAACATTCCGTGAGCGTGTGCGGCATGACCGACCGCTTCCACGCACTGCTTGCCGGCGACGTGGCCCCATTGTCCCGGTGGCTGAAGTCCGCCGGCTGGCGGGACGGCATCCAGCTCGTCGTGGTGATCGTGATCGGCTCGGGCGTCTACGGTGCAACGATGGGCCTCTGGCGGGATCCCCTTCAGGCGCTCTATACGGCGATCAAGTTCCCCGCGATGGTCCTGCTCACGTGCGGCGGAAACTCCGCGTTCAACGGATGCCTCGCATCGCTGCTTGGGAGCGGACTCGGTTTCCGCCAGACGACACTCGCCATTCTCATGAGCTTCGCCGTGATGGCCATCATTCTCGCCGCGTTCGCTCCAGTGATGCTTTTCCTGCTGTGGAACACGCCGCCGCTGGATGCCGACTCGGAGTTTGCCTCGCACGGAATCACGCTCCTTTCACATGTCGCGATCATCGCCGGCGCCGGGTTCGCCGCAAACCGACGCCTGCTCGGCCTGATCGCTGCGCATGCCCGGCGCCGATCCGACGCATGGCGCGTGCTGGCGGGATGGCTTGCGGGGAATCTCGTCCTTGGCAGCCAGCTTGCGTGGATTCTGCGCCCGTTCATCGGCAGTCCAAACCTCCCGGTTCAATTCCTCCGACCCGATCCCCTCACCGGCAGCTTTTTCGAGGCCATTCTCCGCGCATTCCGAAATCTCATCCACTGAATCCATGACCACACCCGAACCACCTCCGATTGCTGAAGATCGCAACCTGTTCACTGCTCTCCAGGGGCCCGCCACGCCGGGCCGCATCCTCGAAGCGCTCCTCAAGCAGCCCGGACGCGCCGCGTGGGAACTTCTCGACGGACGCACGACGAAATTCATGCTCGTTCTGGGTTCCGCCGCGCTCATCGCCCTCGCAATTTATGGTCTCGTCGCCGGCTCTCTTACCGGCGGATTACAACTCTGGATCGCTCCCACGAAGATCGTAATCGGTTCCGTCCTGTCCGCGGCAATCTGCCTGCCCAGCCTCTACGTGTTCCTCTGCCTGAACGGGGCGAACGCCGGTTTCCTCGAGACCGCCGGTCTCCTGATCGCGAGCGTCGCACTCACGGCGATCCTCCTCGTGAGTCTGGTCCCGATCGCGTGGGTCTTCTCGCAATCCACCGACTCGCTCGCAGGCATGGGCTTCCTCCACCTCGTTCTCTGGGCGACCGCTGCGACCTTCGGGCTGCGATTCCTCTCGCAATCCGCCTCCCACGCCTCCATGTCCCGTCTGCGCCTCGGCGCATGGATCGTCATTTACATTCTGGTCTCCCTGCAAATGACCACCGCCCTGCGTCCCATCCTCGGCCGCTCGGACCACTTTCTCCCGCAGGAGAAGAAATTCTTCCTCGCGCATTGGATGGAGACGCTCACCACTTCTCCGTAGAACAAAACTGCGACTCGTTCTTTGCCACCCCGTTCTCCGCGGTTAGTCTCCTGCCCATGAGCCGCCGGGGACCCGTCAAATGGATCGCGCGCCTTTTCGCGATCCTCGTCGTGACAGCATCCACTCACGCGGATGACGACATCAGCCAGGTTTCCGCGGTTCTTCGTGCCGGAGGTGTGGATTCCGAGACCACAAGGAAGGTGATTGCCGCCATCGAGGAGGCAGCCGACCAGGAAACGATCGAGCCGCTGAAGCCCTTCGCAGCCAGCAACCAGTTGGCGGTCGCGGGAGTCGCAACGGGCGCGGCCATTCTTTTCGATGAAGAGGCCGGCCTTGAACTGGTCCGGCAGCTTCTCGAACGCCCCGACACGAATCATCAGGCCTTGTTTATCGCGCTCTGCGTCTCGGAAAACGCATCGACCGTGGATTTCCTGGTCTCGCAACTGGACAGATTCGACTCACGGGACACGAGGACCTCGATCCTTTTCTCGCTGCAGGTGCTTACCGGCCGGAAATTCACCGACCCTGAAGAGTGGCGGAAATGGTGGGCCGACCGGCACGAGTCGTTTCGCATCAAGCCGTGGAGAAATTTTGACGAGTTTCAACGCCGCTCTCTCGCCGCAGCCGAGAACCTGAAACTCGAATCGTTTCGCAAGATCCTCTCCTCAGCGTCTCCGGCAAACGAACCCATTGCCGGGAAACTCGGCAAGATTTTCGAGGATCTCGCGGAAACCATGCAGGCCGGAGCGGAGGTTCGGCGGACCAAAACCGCCCGTCAGGCGGACCGGGCATTTGCAAACGGCGCGCTCGACCGCGCCACCGCGGCATACAGGAAAGAAATCGCAGCTCAACCCGACGATCCTCGAAGCCGGTATCTCCTCGCCTGTCTTTTGCTGAACGCAGGGAACAACGAAGAGGCTGCGGGCCTGTTCGATTCCGTGGCCAGGGCGGACCCTGCAATCACTTCGGCGGCGTTCCTCGCAAACGTCGCACGGCGGCAGATCGCTGTTCCGACGGAAAAGCTTCTGGAGAGCGCAACGGCCGAGTTGGAGAAACTGGAGCCGAAACCGGAAATCACCATGGCCGGTTGCTGGCCGGATCCTCTCGTGATGGGGATCACGGGACAAACGATGAGAGGTGAAGGGATCTTCTCTTCGAATCCGGCACACCTGGAACGCGTGCTCGATCGGCATCCTGACGATCCGGAACTTGCTGTCGGGCTCGTGATGCTGGCTCTCCGTCCGCTGCAGCCTCCGGCCTTGGCGGAACTTGCCGAGCAGTATCCCGACGCACCCATTGTCCAGTGGGCGCTTTTGTCTCGCGCCAACACATCGTCGCAGGACCGCGAGAAGGCGTCCGCGATTTTGCACCGACTGCGCGAACTGGATCCTCAAAACGGGGCCATTCTTTGGATGCTCGCCGATATCGACTACCCCCGACCCGACTCCAGGTCCGGCAGCCCCGTTTCGGGCTACAAATTCCCACCGGAAGCCATCCAGCTCCTCGCCGAGGCGGTCAAACTTCCGCAATTCGAGATCCCGAACTCCCAACTGCGCGCAGCAAAGCTTCGTGCATTGGAGGCCGCAGGGATTCCGTGGAGGATCCATGTATTCCCTTTGGATGCTCCCGAAGGAATTCTCCCATTCGCAATCACCCGGCTCGTGGCCAACTTCGGGGAAGCCCTGGAAGCCGGAGACATGGAATCGGCGGAACGTTATGCCTTGTGGATCGATCAGGTCTCCAGCCGACTAGAGACAGCAGAAGCGGGGATGCTCTCGCGCGCGATTGCCCTCAACGCCCAAGGCCAGATGCATCGGAAATTCGCGGAGCATTTCGAAAAATTGGGCGAATCAAAAACCGCGGAATGGCACCGCGAGCAGAAAGCCGCCGCCACGGCCGCGGCAAAACGTTTTGTGCAACTTCCGGATTGGCTGGTATTGGCATATCTCCCCGTGCCCCGCCTTCAGGCCCAGGTCGTGGAGCAAATGACGCCCCAGGCCGCGAACGCCAAGGAGTGACTACCGCTTCCACTTCACAGGCATTCACAGACATGCAAACATAATCGGATGTCGCGTTCCCTCCGGGCTCTTTCGCTCGCCCTCGCCATGCCCACCCTCTGCCTTGCCGCCCTCCAGCCGGAGCGTCTCCGCACGGAGATGCTGGAAAATCCCATCGGGATCGACGCCATCAAGCCCCGCCTGAGCTGGGCGCTGACATCCGATGAGCGCGCGCAGCGCCAGAGCGCGTTTCAGATTCTGGTCGCATCGAGTCCCGAGGCGTTGGCGTCGGACAAGGGCGACCTATGGGATTCCGGCAAGATCGCTTCCGCCGGGACTCTTCACATCCCCTACAGCGGCGTGCCGTTGAAATCGGGTCAGACGGCATGGTGGAAAGTGCGTTCGTGGGATCAGGCCGGAAACGCAGGCCCGTGGAGCGAGCCGGCGACATTCGAGATGGGACTGCTCGATCCGAAGGACTGGGGCGCGAAGTGGATCGGTCGCACGACGAACCCGGAGGCGGAGCCCGCGCCGCTCCTGCGCACGGAGTTTCCCATCAGCGGCGGGATCAAGCGCGCACGCGCCTACGTTTGCGGCCTCGGCTACTACGAGCTGCGGATCAACGGCGAGAAGATCGGCGACCACGTGCTCGACCCCGCTTACACGGACTTCGACAAGCGCGTGGTCTACACGACCTACGACGTGACCGATGCGCTCAAGTCCGGAGAAAACACGGTCGGCGTGATCCTCGGCAACGGCTGGTATAACGTGCAGACCACGGCGGTCTGGAAGTTCGAGCAGGCGCCCTGGCGCGACGCGGCAAAACTCCTCCTCCGCATCGACGTCGAAACCACCGACGGACGGAAATTCACGCTCGTTTCCGACGAGAAATGGAAGACCGCAGACGGCCCGATCACTTTCAACAACATCTACAGCGGCGAGAGTTACGACGCGCGGCTGGAAATTCCGGGCTGGGACACGAATGGCTTCGACGATTCGAAATGGGACAAGGCCATCGTCGTGAAGCCGCCCAAAGGAAAACTCGTCGCCCAGATGATGCCGCCGATCCGGCAGGTAAAGACCATCCCCGCGAAGAGCGTAAAGGAAGTGAAGCCGGGTGTCTTCGTTTTCGATCTCGGACAGAACATCTCCGGCGTGCCGCGGCTGAAAATCTCCGGGCCCGCGGGCACCGAGATCACGATGATGTGCAGCGATCAGCTCCTCGATGACGGCACCGTGGACATGCGCGACATTGGCAAGCACATCAAGTCCCACGACGGCCGCGCGCAGACGGATGTCTACACGCTCAAGGGCGATGGCGAGGAAACCTACACGCCGCGTTTCACGTATCATGGCTTCCAGTGGGTGCAGGTCACCGGCGCGCCGGGTTCGCTCGACACGAGCAACCTCGAAGGCGTCGTCGTGCACACCGATGTCGAGCAAAGCGGAACCTTCGAATGCTCGAACCCGCTGCTCGATCAGATCCTCGAGCTGGCCCGTTGGTCCTACCTCGGCAATCTCCACAGCATCTTCACCGATTGCCCGCATCGCGAGAAAAACGGCTGGACGGGCGACGCCCATCTCGCCGCGGAGCAGGGTCTCTTCAACTACGACGCCGCGACGGTTTACCGCAAATACATGGATGACGTCGGCGACGCGGTGATTCCCGGCGAGCGGCTCAGCGTGATCATTCCCAACAGCGGCTGGGGCCTGAACTTCGGCCCGAATTTCGCGCCGGCATGGGATGCGGTGCTCTTCGAGATTCCGTGGACGGTTTACGAGTTCACCGGCGACACGGACATCCTCGCCGCTCACTACGACCACATGAAGACCTACATGGACTTCATCGGGTCAAAGGCAAAGAACCACATCATTGACGAAAGCTTCCTCGGCGACTGGATGCCCGCGAAGACCAGGACGCCCGAGACCGTCACCTCCACGCTCTGCTACTACCGCGACGCGGAGATTCTTTCGAAGGTCGCCGGCGTGCTCGGGAAAAAATCCGATCAGGAAAAATACGCGAAACTCGCGGAGAAAATCCGCGACGCGTTCAACAGGAAATTCTTCGATCCCGAAACCGGCAGCTACGCCAACGGCAGCCAGACGGCCCTCGCTGGCGCGCTGTTCTTCGGCGTCGTCGAGGAACAGCACCGTCCGAAGGTTATCGAGAATCTCCTCGCAAGCATTGAAGCCTCCGACGGCCACATCGACGCCGGCATCCTGGGCTCGAAATACATTCCGAACGTGCTCACCGACAGTGGCCACTCCGACGTCGCCTACCGCATGGCCAGCAAACGCACGAAGCCGAGCTGGGGCTGGTGGATCGACCAGGGCGCGACCACGATGTGGGAGCGCTGGGACGGCCTCGAGTCGCGCAACCACATCATGTTTGGCGACATCGCGGCATGGTTCTACAAGGCGCTCGCGGGCATCCGCATCGGCGCTCCCGGCTTCGAGCACATCGTCATCGCGCCAAATCCCGTGGAAGACCTTACGTTCGCAAAGGCCACGGTGGACACCGTGCGAGGACCGGTGACCAGCGATTGGAAGATCGAGAACGGCATGTTCAAGCTCGACGTCTCCATTCCGGCAAACACCACCGCCACCGTCATCCTGCCCGCCGAACGCGGTGCAACGATCACCGAAAGAGGCAAACCCATCGCCGAAGCCGCAGGCGTGACGCCGAAGCAATGGGACGAAGTCGGCGCCGTGCTCGAAGTCGGCTCGGGAAACTACTCGTTCTCGGTCACCAAATAGCGCAAACGCACCTTTGAGGTTCGCTACGCGTCCGCAGCGACAAGGCGCACGATTTTTCCCGGCTCGTCGTAGATGACATAGATGTCATCGCCGTCGCAGAAGATGTCGCGAATCCGTCCCTGCCCCTCGAGCAGGATCTCCTGGTGCGTCACTTTCCGGTCTTTATCGACCTCCATCCGGACGAGCTTCTGGTGTGCAAGCGCGGTCGCGAAGAGGTTGCCCTTCCACTCCGGAAAACGGCCGCCGTAGTAGATATCGAGCCCGGCCACCGCGATCGATGGCGTCCAATGGATCACCGGATCCTCCATCCCGGGCGCGGAGGTTTTGTCGGTGATCGGCGTGCCGCTGTAGTTGATGCCGAAGGTCACGATCGGCCATCCGTAGTTTTTGCCACGCTGGATGAGATTCAACTCATCACCGCCTCGCGGACCATGCTCGACCTCCCAAAGGTTGCCGTCCCGGTCGAACCGCAGCCCCTGGGGATTGCGATTTCCCCAGGTCCAGATGGATTTCGCCGCTCCGCTCTTGTTGTAAAACGGGTTGTCGAGCGGAACACGCCCGTCGTCGTGAATGCGATGAATCTTGCCTTTCACGTTTGTCAGCTTCTGGGCGTTGTTTTCGGGCTTCGTCACATCGCCGCGATCGCCAATCGAGAAGAAGAGGAAATTCTTCGAATCGAATTGCATCCGACCACCGAAGTGAATGTCCGACCGCACGTAGTCCTCGTCAGGCGCCTCGAAAATCGCTTCCTGATCGACGAACGCATTTCCCTTCAACCGTCCGCGGATGATTTTCGTGAGCGCCCGGTCGCCACGCGGCTCCGCGTAGGAGAGGTAGATCCAGCCGTTCTTTTCATATTCAGGGTGCAGCTCGATATCGAACAACCCACCCTGCCCTCGCGCGAAGACCTCCGGAATTCCCTGCACCGCATCCGGGAGCAGCGTGCCATTCTCAATGATCCGCAAGCGTCCCGGACGTTCCGTCACGAGAAACCGGCCGTCCGGAAGACGCACCATCGCCCAGGGGTGGTCCAGCCCCTCGGCGAAGATCTCGGTATCGAACACCGCCTTTTCCGATTGGATGGCCGCATCGGCACCCAGCGTTCCAAGGACTAATGCAGCCGTGGAGACTGCGCCAATGCGACGAAAAAAATTCATGTTCATGGGATTAAATCGGCGGTGGCCCGGGTATGGCCTGCGAACATCTCGAATTCCACACCTTCGTCAAACCCCGAAACACGGGATTCGTTCTCTCTTTCTCCGTCGAGGCGCGCACTTTACCCTCACCCGCATGTCTCCGCTTCTTCGCGCGCTGCCGCTCGTCATCACTCTCGCCGCGTCCCCGGCCTGCTCACGCCGCACCGCGCCGACAGATGATGCAAAGCCCGTCGAAATGAAAACCTCGGCCGCGCCGGCGACCAACCTCGTTGCCCAGGGTGCGGACATCTACGAGCAAAACTGCGCGACCTGTCACTATGACGGCTCCGGAAGCCCGGTGGCTCCGCCACTGAAAGGGTCACCCGTCGTCGCCGACTCGGCGAAGGCGGTCATCCTCACGATCCTCAAAGGCCAGCAGGGGAAGGCCGTGGTCAACGGCAAATCCTTCAACGGCATCATGCCCGCACAGGCGTATCTTTCCGACACCGAGATCGCCGCCGTCGCGGCTTTCGTGCGCACGCAATTCGGAGGTGCGACTGATTCTCCCACACCGGAGGACGTCGCGGCACTGCGATAGCGGCCCGCGGGCCGCACCCGTTGCTACCGGCGATAAATCCAGTCATCCTCGCCGGAGGCCCCGGCAAGCATCCCGTCGAGCAGACTCCGGTGCGGGGAAAATTCGCAGACTGGATCCGTCACCGCGGCATCCCCGGCAATCAACGCCGCCTGGCAGCGACAGCCCCCGAAGTCGACCGCCCGATCAGGACAACTCCGGCAGGGCTCGGGCAACCATCCGGTCCCGCGAAAGCGGTTGAACGACTCGCTCTCGCGCCAGATCCACTCGAGGCCGTGGTCGCGCACATTCTCGAACGTCATGCCCGGAATGGCATTTGCCGCCTGGCACGGCAGCACATCGCCGCGCGGATTCACGGTCATGCTGCGCGCGCCCCAGCCATGCAGACACGGCTTCGGCCGGCGCTCGTGATAATCCGGCAGCACGTAAACGATCTGCATGCGTCCGCGAAGCCGTTCCGCCTCACGCGCAGCCACCGTCTCCGCCCGCAATACCTGCTCGCGTGTGGGAATCAGCGCGGCCCGATTGCGAAACGCCCAGCCGTAGAACTGGGTGTTCGCCAGCTCCAGGCGCATCGCACCAAGCGATTCGACCATTGCGATGATTCCGGGAAGACGATCGATGTTGCGCCGATGCAAGACGACGTTCACTCCCAGCGGGAATCCCGCGGCCACCACCGCGCGCGCGGTTGCGAGCTTCAACTCGTGGGACGGGGTTCCGGCGATGATGTCCGCCATCTCCGCGGCATCCGCCTGCAGGCTGATCTGGACGGTGTCCAGCCCGTCGTCGCGCAATTCGGAAATCCGCGTCTCCGTCAACCCCACCCCGCTTGTGATGAGATTCGTGTAAAGGCCCTCCGCACGGGCCGCGCGGATCAGACGACCAAGTCCGGGATGGAGCAGCGGCTCCCCCCCGGAAAATCCCACCTGCACCACACCGATCGCCGCCGCCTGACGCAGGACACGCACCCAGTCCTCCGTCGGCAGCTCAGTCTCGCGCCGAACAAGTTCGACAGGATTCGAACAATAGGGGCAGTGCAACGGGCAGCGGTGGGTAAGCTCGGCGAGCAGGCCATACGGTCTGGGAACCACCATTGCCTCCGCGGTCCCATTCATGCGAATCGAATCAATCCAGCCTTGGCCAGTTCCCCCAGACACGCCGCAACGTCCTCCCGGATTCGCTCGACCGGGGCGTCGTATTCGTCCGCCAGCTCCGCTACAATCGCTTCCACGGTGTGATTGCCGTCGCACAACCGCACGATCGCATCCGCAGTGTCGCTCAGTTCGATCGCGCCCTCGGGGTGCAGCAAAAGAACGCCACCCGTCGCACGGTCGGGATGGCGTCGGACGTGCGGCGCCAGTCCCGGCCGGCCGGAAATTTCATTCATCGATGGCATCGAGAATCGCCCAGAGAATGTCGCACTTGGTCTCCAGCGCCGCAACGGCACGGGCCTGAAGCTCCGCCGTATCGCACCAGCGCAGGGTCAATGCGAGCGCTTCGTCCGAGTCCACGCGCGCCTGCGTGACACGGTTTTGAAAATACTCGAACGCCCACTCGGGCACCCATGTGTAATGGCGGCGGAAGGCCGCAAGCCGCTCCGCCATGAGATCCGGCGCGAACAACTCCGTGAGCGACGATGCGATGGCGACCGGCCACGGCTCCGTTCGTGCGAGACTGACGTAGGCATCAACGGCGAAGCGCACTCCGGGCAACAACCCATCGCCTGTGAGCACACGCTGCCGTTCGAGACCGCATCCCTCCGCCAGTCGCAGCCATGCCTCGATCCCCCCCGGGTGTTTCGCGTCGCTCGTGCCGTCGTGGTCCACGATCCGGTGCAGCCACATGCGCCGGACATCGCGCTCGGGACAGTTCGAGAGAATCGCCGCATCCTTGATCGGGATGTTGCGCTGATAATAGAAGCGGTTTGCCACCCAGCGCCGGATTTCCTCGGGAGAAAGCTCACCGGCATTCATCCGGACATGGAACGGATGCAGGTGATGATAGCGGCGCGCTCCCACGGCGCGCAGAGCGGCAACGAATTCGTCGGGGGACATCGCGCTCATGCTATCCACCGGTCGCCATCCTCGGCAATCGAGAGTCCCGCCTCGATCACGGCTTTCCGCTCCGCGGAGTCGGGACGGAGGATGGGGTTTGTGTTGTTGAGATGAAGCAGTGCGACGCGGCCCCGTCCCAGCTGGGAAAGCAATGGCAGACTTTGTTCCACAGGAACATGTTCCATCTGGCTCGCGGTGCGCCCGTTCCATTCGAGCATCTCGTCCTCCGACCAGAACGTGCCGTCAAACCACACGTGATCACATTCGCTCAGGACGACGAGAAGGTCGTCGTCGAGAATTGCGACATCCGGAAAGATTCCGACCATGCGATCCTCCGCCCGGAAAAGGTAGCCCACCGAGTGCTCACCCTCCGCAACATCACGGTGGTATCTGGGCGGACCGCCACCGCGCAGGGGCACACTCTTCACCTCGAACCCGCCGCACGACATCCAATGCTCCGGCGCCTGCTTCCAGTCGATTCCCCCATAGGAGGACAGGACACGTTCAAGCCCCAGCCCGTCACGCAGGCTGTGCTCGACCGCACGCGGAGCCGCCACCGAAATCCGATTCCCTTCGCGAAGCTGAAACAGCCCAAGCGTGTGATCGAGGTCGGCGTTGGTCACAAAGATGGAAGCGACCGGGCTCGATCTCGCGACGCCGTGGGGTCGGGGAAGATACGTTTCGATCTGACGCGAGACATCCGGCGATGCATTCACAAGATGCCACGTGTGTCCGGTCGCCGAAATGGCCGCTCCCGACTGCATGCGCGGCAAAAGCCCGCCTTCGCGGGCCATCCGGCAGTTCTGGCAGGCGCAGTTCCACTGCGGGAAGCCGCCGCCCGCCGCGGTGCCGAGAATGCGGATCTCCAGCACGCGCGACAATCCCGCGGCTAGCGACGCGCGGTGTAGAGCGACACTTCGAAGAAAATCTGGATCTCGCGAAGTTTCGGAGTCGTCCAGACCGCTTTGGATTTCGGCTGCTTCTTCATATCAGGAGGGCAACGTAGCGCTGCGGCACCGTGGTTCCAGCGAATTTTCGACGGGGCGATCACGCCGCACCCGTCGGGACGGGCTGCTCCCCCGTGGACGAATGCGGGAGGGTTCCGCCCGCTGAGGCGGATTTCGAGCGGTCGCGCGCGACGAGGACGTAAATCGCGGGCAGGATGAACAGCGTAAACGCGGTGCCGATGATCATCCCCGTGCAAAGCACGATGCCGATGCTGTTTCGCGCGCCCGCTCCGGGGCCGGTCGCGATGATGAGCGGGAAGTGGCCGACGACCGTCGCAGCCGTCGTCATGAGCACCGGCCGCAGACGCGTGCCGGCCGCCTCGATCACCGCGCGCAGTTTATCCAGCCCGGTCTGCTGGAGATGATTCGCGAACTCCACAATGAGAATGCCGTTCTTCGCGACAAGACCCACCAGTGTGATGAGCCCGACCTGGCTGTAGATGTTGATCGACGTGAATCCAAGGAACGTGAACAGCAGCGAGCCGGAAAGCGCGAGCGGCACCGAGCCCAGGAGGATGATGAACGGATCGCGGAAGCTCTCAAACTGCGCGGCAAGAACGAGGTAAATCAGGATCAACGACAGGGTGAACACGCCGAAGAACTTGCTGCCCTCGACACGGAGCTGGCGGGATTCACCCGCATAATCGATGACGTAGCCTGGAGGAAGAAGCTCCTTCGCGCGTGCCTCCAGCGCCTTGAGCGCACCGTCGAGCGGCACCCCCGGCGGAATGACGCCCTGAATGCGCACCGCATTCATCTGCTGGAATCGATTCAATGAACGTGGCTGTGCCGTGGTCTCGATCGTCGCGAACGTGGAAAGCGGAACCAGCTTGCCCTCGGGCCCGGTGACGTAGATGTCCTTGAGCTGATCCGTATTCAAGCGCTGCGCGCGCTTGATCTGCGGAATGACCTTGTAACTGTGCCCCTGAATGTTGAAGCGGTTCACGTAGTTGCCGCCGAGCATCGTGGCCAGATCGGCGCCCACCTGGCTGAGATCGATTCCCTGCGACCGGACCTTGTCGCGATCGAAGATCACCTCGGCCTGCGGCTGGTCAAACTTCAGATCGGAATCGGCGAACATGAACTGCCCGCTTCCAAATGCCGTCTGCACGAGATCTTCGGCAATCTCCAGCAGCGCGCGGGGCTCGGCCGTGGATGCGATTACGAAGTCCACCGGAAACTGTCCGCCACCCGGCAATGCGGCCGGAGTGATCGGAATGATGCGAACCCCTGGAACCTTGGCAAACTCCTGCGACGCGAGAAACTGGACCGTCTGCGCGTCCCGGGAACGCTCGCTCCACGGCTTGAGCACCGCACCGGCAAATCCGATCGCGGGATTGATGATCTCGAAGATGTTGTCGACTTCCTGGAAGCTCTGGAAGACGTCGAAGATTTCCCCGGCGAAGAGCTTGGTCTGGTCGAGCGTGGCGTCGGCCGGACTCTGCACAATGCCGAAAACAACGCCCTGATCCTCCACCGGCGCGAGGGTTTTCATCGAAAACATCCAGAACGGCGCGGCGAGAATCATGACGAAGACCGCGATCGTGTAAACGATGGGCCGGTAATTCAGCGACCGGGTGAGAATCCGGACATAGCTACTGCGGATGCTGTCGAACCGCCGGTTGATCCAGCCCGCAAATCCCCGCTCCGTGTCGCCGGAGCGCAGGAGTTTGGAGCCCATCATTGGCGAAAGCGTCAGCGCAACGATGCCGGAGACGAGAACCGCGCCGGCAAGCGTGAACGCAAACTCGCGGAAAAGCGCACCGGTCAATCCGCCCTGAATGCCGATCGGCGTGTAAACCGCGGCAAGGGTGATCGTCATCGCGATGATCGGGCCGACCAATTCCCGCGCGGCGAGGATCGCCGCCTGGAAGGGCGTTTCGCCGAGGTGGAGGTGACGCTCGACGTTTTCGACGACAACGATCGCGTCGTCCACGACCAGACCGACTGCCAGCACGATCGCCAGCAGCGTGAGGAGGTTCAGGGTGAACCCCATGATCAACATGATGAAGCATGCGCCAACCAGCGAGATCGGGATCGCGATCACGGGAATGAGAACCGAGCGGACGGAACCGAGGAAAAGGAAGATGACGAGGATGACGATGAACAGCGTCTCCGTGAGCGTCTTCACGACGTCGTGAATCGCGCTCTCGATATAGATCGTGGAATCGTAGGCGATGTCCGCGGTAAGTCCGGAGGGGAGCGCCGCCTTGATGGAAGGCATGAGCTCGCGGACTTTGCGGATCACGTCGAGCGTGTTCGCCGTGGGCAGCACCCATACCCCCATGAAGGTGGCGGTCTGGCCGTTGAAACGCACGGCGTCGTCGTAGCTTTCGGCACCGAGTTCGACATCGGCGATCTCTCCGAGGCGGACGACGGTGTTGCCCTCCTGTTTGACCACCAGCGCCCGAAACTCCTCCGGCGTCTTGAGATCGGTGTTCGCCACGAGGTTCACCGCAACCATCGAGCCTTTCGTGCGGCCGATCGCGGATAGGTAGTTGTTGGATGCAAGCGCCGCGCGCACGTCGGACGGCGAGATGCCGAGGGCAGCCATCCGGTCCGGTTTGAGCCAGATGCGCATCGCGAAGGTGCGGTTGCCAAGGATGTCCGCCCGCTGGACCCCCGGAATCGCGGTGATCTTCGGCTGCACCACGCGCAGCATGTAATCGCTGATCTGGTTCGCATCCATCACGTCCGACGCGAAGCCGATATACATGGACGCAATCTCGTTATCGGCCAGCTCGACCTCGATTTCGGGCGACTCCGCCTCCGGCGGCAGATCGTTGCGCACCTGCGCGACCTTCGCCTGGATCTGGGTCAGCGCGGCGTTGACGTCGTAGTTGAGCTTCAGGTGGACGGTGATCGTGCTGAGGCTCTGGGTGCTCTGGGACTCGATGTAATCGATGCCATCAGCACTCGCGATGACGCGCTCGAGAGGCGTCGTGATAAAGCCCCGGACGAGATCCGCATTGGCGCCGACATACGCGGTCGTAACCTTGACGATGGCAATGTCGCTGCGCGGATACTGGCGGACCGTGAGCACGCGCAGGGCCGTCAACCCCGCAATCAGAATGAGGAGGTTGACGACCAGGGCAAGGACTGGGCGCCGAATGAAAAGGTCCGTGAGCTTCATGCGTCCGGACTAGCTGTCCGCAGGCGTAGGCGAGGCTTCGTTCGAAGGTTGAGCGCTGTTGTTTATCTGGACAGCGGCTCCTGGCGCCAGCTTGAAACCACCGGAGGTGACGACTTCCTGTCCGGACTCCAGACCGGAAAGAACCGCGACCTGGTCCCCGCGCTGACCTCCAAGTTTCACGATCTGCTGGCGCACGCCCTTGTAGGGCTGGCCCTGGTCGTCCTTCATGTCCTCGATGATGAAGATGGAGTCCCCGTAGGGCGCATAGTTCACCGCCGAGGCGGGAATGGCGAGCACCTCGCCTTCCGCAGGAAGGAGAACCTCCACATTCACGAACATGCCAGGGCGCAGCAGGCCCTTGTCGTTGTCCAGGGTTGCCTGGACGAGGATGTTGCGAGTGGCCTCGTCGACAACGGAGTTGATCGACGTGATTTTACCGACGAATTGCTGGTTGGTGATGCCGTCCGCCCGAACGTGCACCTCCTTGCCCACTTCCAGGGAACCAATCTGCTGCTGAGGCACCGAAAAGTTTACGTAAATCGGATGCATCGACTGGAGGGGCACCACAGGATCGCCCCCCTGAAGATATTGGCCGAGATTGACGGATCGGATGCCAAGGACACCGGAAAACGGCGCGCGAATCGTTTTTCGCTCAATGAGCGCACGAATCTCCTGCAACGCGGCTTCCGACTGCTTGTATTCCGCGGCCGCCGCGTCGTAGTCGGTCTGGGCCGCGACGCGCTTCTGAAGGAGGCCCTTCTGGCGCTCCAGATTCAGTTTTGCCAGTTCGTTCCGCGCCTCGGCGGAGCGAAGCTGCGCCACCTCCTGTTTGGTGTCGAGCTTGACGAGCAGATCCCCCTCCTTGACCGGCTGGCCGGACTCAAAGGCGATCTCCTCGACAATCCCGGGCAGATCGGTGCTTACCACAACGCCGTTGACGGCCTGCAGCGACCCGACCGAGGAAAGGACAGGTTGCCAGGCTTGCGGCTCGACGACGATGGAAGTCACCGCCACCGGCGGCATTTGGAAACTCTCCCCCTGTGCAATCGCGGTCCGGATCTGGGCGTATTTGAATACGCCCAGTCCGGTGAAAATGGCCGCGAGGACCGGAATGGTGAGTCCGAATGCGAGTTTAAGACGTCGCTTCGGCTCAGGCATACACCGGCTCTGCAACAACCGGACGCGATGGAGCACTGGAGCCGCCGGCGTTCTCGAGCCCGTCACGCAGGCGCTTGGAGAGACGCTCGAAGTCGGCCTTCTCGTCCTCCGAAAGGACCGACGAGAGGGATCCAATGGCTTCGAAATAGCCCGGCAGGATCTGCTCGAGCATCGCGATGCAGGCGGTCGTCGCCTCGATGCGCATGGAACGGCGATCCTCGGTGTCGATCGAGCGACGGATCAACTGGTCGCGCTCGAGCGTGTCCAGGAGACCGGTCATCGTCGCACGGGTGACTCCGGTCATTTCCGCGAGTTCGGACGGCTTGAGGCTTTTGCCCCCCGCACGGCGCAGGAGCATCATCACCGCAAAACGGCCCGGAGTAATTCCGTGGGACGCCAGATATCGAGCCTCGACCTCCCGCACGGCCTCCCCGGTGCGAAGCAGATTCAGAAACAGTCCGCAGGACTCGGCGCCGGAGTATTGCTCGGCGGCTTCCTGAAGACATTCGTAACGGGGGAGTTCATTCAACATTGTCAGTGCCATGTCGGTATTTTGTGTGGTTTGTGTATTCAGTTTAAAATTAACTTAATTGATGGATAACATGATTGATAATACGCCTCGAGAACGAGTCAAGTGACTTTTTTGTTTTTTTCACACCTTTGCGAGGATTCCCTGAAATTTAGGGATCCAATCAACGGATCGCTTCGAAGAAACCGGGTGGTTTCAAAAAAGTTTCCCCCGGCCTAGAGAATAGAACGCTATTTTGGATCAATAGCTGCCTTAATGCAAACGGCAGGCGCCTGCGGACCATTTCCCACGCACCACGGTGCGCACTACAGAGAAACTGGCAGCCTGTAGGGCGGCGAGGACCTCGTCCAGTTGACTGCGCAGGACTCCGGAAAAAATAAACCAGCCGTCCTTTCGCACCGCCCGGCGGAGACGGGGCGCTGCCTTGACGAGAAGCTCGCTGTAGAGGTTTGCCATCACGACATGATGGCGGGCTGTGGATTTCCAAAGCAGGACGTCGCTCTGTTGAACGCGAACCGCGCGGGCCCGATTTGCGCGCGCGTTTGCCCTTGCGATTCTCACACAGGCCGGATCGTAATCGAAGGCCTCAACCTCCCCCGCCCCGAGTGCAGCCGCGGCAACTGCGAGAATCCCCGACCCCGTTCCAGCGTCAACGGCGGTCCACCCTGCAGGCAGCTCCTTCGCAATGTCACAGAGCATGCGCAAACAGCTCGCCGTGGTGGCGTGATCGCCGGTTCCGAACGCCATCCCTGCCGGAATCAGGATCGAGGCATGGCCGGGGCGCGGCGGATCTTTCACGTAGGAATCGGCATCCCCGTGAACCGTGAGGCGTCCGCGAACGGACAAGGGCTTGCGGGGACGCTCGGGATCGGAGGTCCAGTCGCGGGCCTTCGCCGCCCGCCCGCCGAACTCCCGGACGAGTTTCCGCGCCGTTGGCTCATCACAAAACGCCTCGATGCGAATTGTCCGCGAGCCCGGCCAGCCGATGATCGCGACATTTCCCGGGCCAAGGAACTGAAGGCGTTCCGACCAGGAATCCTCCCACTTTGCCGAAGCAAGCCGGGTCCAGCGCCAAAGGGAATGGGATGCAGCAGCCAAGCGCGGAATTTTTAATCGAAAATCGGAAATCGAGAATCGAAAATCCGCGAATGCCCGCCAGATTGCTCTACGCCGCCAGCGACCGGAACGCCGACATCCTCTATGCCACCGGCTTCCGCGCGCCGGACGCATTCGCCTTCGTCGAAGCCAACGGACGCACGGCCGTGCTGCTCAGCGACCTCGAGATCGATCGCGGGCGGCGCGACGCGAAAGTCGACTCGGTCGAATCGTGGTCCGAACTCGCGACCTCCCTCCGCAAGCGGCTGAAGCGGGAGCCGAAACCTGCGGAGGTGATCGCGGCGTTTGCACGAAAGCACAAGGCAACGCGACCGATCGTGCCGGCGGACTTTCCCGCAGGCCTCGCGACTGCGCTCGCGGGGTGCGGCGTCAAGGTGCGGCCAATCGACGGGCACTTCTGGCCGGACCGTGAGATCAAGACGGCGGCGGAGATTCGCGCGATCACAGCCGCGATCCGAGTGACGGAAGCCGGCATCGAGCGGGCGTTCGAGATCCTCGCGAAGGCCCGGATTCGCAAGGACCGCAAACTCGAATGGGGCTCCGGCGTGCTGACGGCGGAACGCCTCCGCGCGGAACTCGAGGCGGCGATGCTGTATCAGGGCGCCGTGGCGGCAAACGACTCGATCGTGGCGTGCGGCAACCAGGCATGCGATCCGCACGAACGCGGTCACGGTCCGCTGCGTGCAAACGAACTGATCATTCTCGATGTCTTCCCGCGCATCGCGAAGACGGGCTTCTACGGCGATCTCACGCGAACCGTCGTGCGGGGTCGCGCGACCGGCGCCCAGCGCCGGCTTTGGGAAACCTGCCTCGAGGGACATCAGCACGCGCTGCGGGCGCTGAAACCCGGGGTCCGGGGCAGTCGTGTGCAGGAGGACGTGCGGACCTTCTTCACCGACCGCGGATATCCCACGGAGCAGAAGGACGACCGCTGGACCGGATTCTTCCACGGCCTCGGGCACGGGTTGGGCCTCGATCTGCACGAGAATCCGCGCATTGCAGCCACGACACTTCGTGCGGGCCAGGTGTTCACGGTCGAACCAGGAATCTATGTCCCGGGTATCGGCGGCGTCCGCCACGAGGATGTCGTCACGATCACAGACAGTGGACACCGGATGCTGAGCCGGATCCCGAAGCCGCTGGAAATTTGACCGGTTTCTCTTGCGTTGAACGTCGCGCAGGGAAAGTTGTCTCTCACAACGAATTCCGAATTTCCTGAACCGTTATGATGCTTTGGATCATTCTTATTGGCGTTCCGATGCTGCTCGGACTCATCGCACAGGCGAAGGTTTCCTCGGCATTCAACACCTGGAAGAACGTTCGAGCATCGTCGAACGTGACCGGCGCCCAGGCCGCACGGGAAATTCTGCGCGCGGCGAACATCCACGATGTCGAGGTCGTCGAGATCAACGACATGCTCGGCGACCATTATGATCCCGTCCACAAACGACTGTGCCTGTCGTCGGACGTGTATCACACGCCATCGGTGGCGGCGCTCGGAATCGCTGCACACGAGGTCGGTCACGCCATCCAGCACGCGAAGGCCTACGCTCCGCTCAAGCTGCGGATGGCCGTCGTCCCGGCGACGGCGTTCGTCTCCAGGGCGCTGCCGCTCCTGCTTATCGCCGGCCTTTTCCTCCCGGCAATGATGGGACTCTCAGGCGCGTTCACGTATCAGGTCATCATGCTCGTGGCGATCTGTTACGCCGTCATCGCCGCCTTCCAGCTCATCACCCTTCCGGTCGAGTTCGACGCCTCCCGCAGGGCGAAAATCATCCTCAATCAGATGGGGCTGGTCCAGCCCGGCACGGAGGCTTCCGGAGTGAACAACGTGCTCGACTCCGCCGCGCTCACCTACGTCGCCGCGTTCGTTGCCTCCCTGGGGCAGCTTCTCTACTGGATCTTCATTCTGCAAGGCAACCGCCGGTGAGTCGCGTGCGCTCCGCCCCGCCGCCGGTCCTTACCATCGCCGGCTCCGACAATTCCGCCGGCGCCGGCGTGCAGGCGGACTCGAAAACAATCACCGCCCTGGGCGGCTACGCGCTCACTGCGATCACGTGCGTCGTCGCGGAAATTCCGGGGAAGGTCTCCGCCATCCAACCGGTGCGGCCGGCCATCGTCGCCGAGCAGGTGCAGCTTGCCTTCGAGGCATTCCCCATCGCCGCGGTGAAGACGGGAATGCTCTACTCCGGAGCGATCCTCGACGCAGCAGTCGATGCGCTTCTCGCGGCGACACGTCGGAACAAGACGAAACCGGCTCTCGTGGTGGACCCCGTGATGGTCGCCTCAAGCGGGGACCTGCTGATGAAGCCGGCCGCGATTCAGACCTACCGGCGCCGACTGCTGCCGCTTGCCACCCTGGTCACCCCGAATCTGAACGAACTCTCCATCCTCGCGGATTGCCCCATTTCCTCGCTTGCGGAAATGGAGGAGGCTGGCCGACGTCTCGCGACCGACTACCAGACCGCCTTTTTGCTCAAGGGCGGCCACCTTCGCGGCCGGACGGCGGTGGATCTGCTCGTCGGTCCGGACGGACGATGTGAAAAATTCTCCGCGCCATTTGTCCGCAATGCCGATCCCCACGGCACCGGGTGCACGTATTCCGCGGCGATTGCCACCGGGTTGGCGCAGGGTCGGTCCCTTCGCGAGGCGGTCGCCGCTGCGAAGGCGTTCATCACGGCTGCCATCCGCCATCGTCACCGCTGGGGATCCACGGAAATTCTCGGTCACGCCGCAGTCCACGGGTAGCCTACACTGCGAAATCTGTGGACGAACCCTCCGTTCGTGCCTCAAAAAGGGCGGCTTCCTATGTCCGAAAAAACCGCCATCTCGCCGCGTCGCGCGGAGGATTTTCCCGAATGGTATCAGCAGGTCGTGCGCGCCGCCGATCTCGCCGAAAACTCGGAGGTGCGTGGATGCATGGTCATCAAGCCGTGGGGCTACGCGCTTTGGGAACGGATGCAGGGCGGCCTCGACGCGATGTTCAAGGAGACGGGCCATCGCAACGCGTATTTCCCGCTCTTCATCCCGCTCTCACATCTGCAAAAGGAAGCGGACCACGTCGAGGGCTTCGCGACGGAATGCGCCGTTGTCACCCACCACCGGCTGGAAAAATCGGCGGATGGCACGCTCGTGCCCGCCAGCCCGCTGAACGAGCCGCTCGTTGTCCGACCGACATCGGAAACGATCATCGGCGCAACCTATGCGAAGTGGGTTTCGTCGTATCGTGACCTGCCGATTCTCATCAACCAATGGGCCAACGTGGTCCGCTGGGAGATGCGGCCGCGCATGTTCCTTCGAACCGCGGAGTTCCTCTGGCAGGAGGGTCATACCGCACACGAGACAGAGGCCGAGGCGATCGAGGAAACCGAGAAGATGCTCGGAGTCTATGAAACGTTCGTTCGCGACTGGCTGGCGATTCCCGTGATCACCGGAGAAAAGAGCGAGAGCGAACGCTTTCCCGGCGCGGTCAGGACGCTCTGCATCGAAGCCATGGTGCAGGACCGCAAGGCAATCCAGGCCGGCACCTCCCATTTTCTCGGACAGAATTTCGCGAAGGCCTCGGGCATCCAGTTTCAGGGACGGGACGGCCAGCTCCAGCATGCATGGACGACGAGCTGGGGGGTGAGCACGCGACTCATCGGCACGCTCATCATGGCGCACGGCGACGACGACGGAGTGATTCTTCCCCCCCGTGTGGCCCCGTCGCAGGTGGTCATCCTGCCAATCACTCCCAAGCCGGAAACACGCGATGCCGTTCTCGACGCCGCGCGCAAACTTGCGGCGGAGCTGCGCACGCAGACGTTCTGCGGAGAGCCGCTGCGTGTGGAGGTGGACGAGCGCGACATCGGTGGCGGCGTGAAAAACTGGGAGTGGATCAAGCGTGGCGCGCCGATTCGCATCGAGATCGGACCGCGTGATCTCGAAAGTGGATCGCTCGCCCTCGCCCGACGCGACCTGCCGCCGAAGCAGAAGGAGTTTTTCCCGCAAGCCGAGGCCGCTTCGCGCGTGCCGGGAATCCTCGGAGAAATCCAGGCTACATTGCTGGCCCGGGCCACCGAGTTTCGCGACGCGCATACCCGCGTGATCAACTCGAAGGAGGAATTCTACGCGTGGTTCACGCCGACGAACCCACAGAAACCCGAGGCGCACGGCGGCTTCGCGCTCGCGCATTGGAACGGCAGCGCCGAGGTCGAGGCGAAGATCAAGGAAGACCTCAAGGTGACGATTCGCTGCATTCCATTTGACAGGGACGCGGAGCCCGGAACGTGCATCTTCACCGGCGGACCGAGCCGGCAGCGCGTTGTTTGGGCGAAGTCGTATTGACCGAACGCGGACGCCCGTCCGTCAGCGACGCAGCGCCCTCTCGGCCTCGGCAAGATCCTCAGGCGTGTCCACGCCGATGCTTCGGCGCTTCGTGACAACGAGACGGATGCGCGCACCCATCTCAAGCGCCCGAAGTTGCTCGAGCTTCTCGGCCTGCTCGAGCGGCGTCGGCTTCCATTTCACAAACTGCAGCAGGAACCTCCGCCGGTAGGCGTAGATGCCAAGATGGTGAAGAAACACAGGGCCGGTGATTCGTGATCCTGCGCCGCCCACCGCGTCACGCACGAAGGGAATCGGACTACGGGAAAAATACAGGGCGTTGCCGAGACGGTCGGCAACGACCTTCACGTTGTTCGGATTCGCCACGGCGGCGGGATCCGTGAACGGCGTGGCCGCAGTGACCATTTCGGAGCGCGGATGAAGTTCCATTTCCCCCACCAGTCGATCGATCAACCGAGGCTCGATCGTCGGCTCGTCGCCCTGCACATTGACGATGACGGATACTCCGCGCAGCTTCGCCGCCACTTCACCGAGCCGGTCGGATCCGCTGGGATGATCGGGCGAGGTCACCGAGACCTCCGCCCCAAAATCGAATGCTGCCTCAGCGATCCGCATGTCGTCCGTCGCCACGATCACGCGATCGAGTCTGCGCGCCCGCAGGCATCGCTCCCACACATGTCGCACGAGCGGTTTGCCACCCAGCATCGCGAGCGGCTTGCCCGGAAACCGAACGGAGGCCCAGCGGGCCGGAATGATCGCTACGGCAGGCATCGTCGAATTATCGAATGTGCCGGTTTAAAATCCACTCCAGAGCTTGCGCGGCGTCTTCAGCCTCAAAATCCGCCCCACAGCCGGCGTGCTGTGCTCCATACCCCGAGCGCACGAGGATCGATCGCATTCCGGCCCGATGCCCGCATTCGACATCCGCAGGCTTGTCGCCAATGAACCAGCTGCGACGGACGTCGATTCCGAAGTCCCTCGCCGCCTCCTCCACCATTCCAATGTCGGGCTTGCGTCTCCGGGACGCCTGCGACGGTTCGTCAGGGCAAAAATACGTGCCATCGATCTGCCCGTCGAGCTGCCTCAGGAGTTCGACCTGCACCGCCTCGTATTCAGCAGGCGAAACGATTCCGCGCCCGATGCCACTTTGATTGGTGATAATCACTGCAAACCAGCCTGCCTTGCGCAACTCCTCCAAACGCGACGTGATGCCGGGAATGACGCGGACATCCCGGGGATCCCGGCAGTAGTGAACCTCCTCCATCAACGTGCCGTCCCGGTCCAGAAACACAGCCGGCCGCAGCCCAGACGGAGAATGGCTCGCAGGAAAAGTCATCGGCGCAAAGAAGCCCCAGAAATGGCACCCGGCAAAACCGGAAGTCAAATCCCGTTTCCCCGGCGGGGGGACACATTCGAGGACTTCATGAAGACAAATGCTTGTTCCCGGCCGGGCGGTCGAGTCTGATATCCGGTGATTTGGAGCCATCCCCAGACTGTCGCCAAGATGGTCAAATCGGGACTCTTCAGTTTTTGAAACTCTTCCCAACGTGCGCACCACGAACGCCTCGCCCCCTACCGGCAACCGTCGCGGGCGCGCATGGTTGCACGCATGCGCAGTTCTCGGAGGCATCTACTCCATCGCCGGACTTAGCGCCCAGAGCATTACCCCTCTCCAACTCGACACCACCTATGGAACGCTTCCCGAAGGACGCAGCTCCTCGGGCGGATGGCGAACACCCTCCCGACAGATAACGAGCCAGCCTTCAGGAGGGACCATACGGATCGGCCCGGCATCCATGGCTTTGGCCCTGGGGCTCGAGGTCGCCTACAATACGAACATCAATGCCTCGGGGATCGACCCCATCGGCGACATCAGTCTCACTCCGCGGTTTTCCATCGGAGTCCACTGGCCCATCACACGCCAGAACGAACTCCATTTTCAGCTCGGCCTTCAATACCGCAGATATCTGTTTCACCCGGATTACAGCTTAAACCGGTTCATCATCGACCCCGGCACGCTTCTGGAATACCGCGTGTTTACCGGTGACTTCGTCTTCACCATCTACGACGTCCCCGCGATCTATACCGAGCCAGACAACGATCCCGGAATCTTCAACACGGTCAACTTCCAGCAACTCCAGAACACCGCCGGCATTTCCATTCACCACAACCTCAATAAGCTCGTCACCACCCTCGGCTTTGAACGCGTCGACACCCGCTCGCTGTCCGGCACCTATGAATCCAATAACGGCGTCTCTTATCGCGTCTACGGAACCACGTTTTATTCCGTAACCCCAACCACCCGCATCGGGGTTCGTGGAGTTCTTTCGACCAGAGATTACACAAACAACACACTCAATAATTACGTCTCCACACTCGCAGGCGCAGTCATCACCGGCTCAATCACCCCACTGACGTCGTATCACGTCGAAATGGGAATCCAGAGCGCCTCTTACTCCGCAACCGGCAAACCCGAAAGCGAGCTGACCTTCACCGAAGTCGACGGGTTCAACGAGAATGTGAGAGGCACCTTGGGTGGCGGCAACTACGTCCAGCCATATTTCAGAATCGGAATTTCCAGCCAGCTCACCCGACACATCCAGCATTCGGCGTCCTTCGTCCGCGAAGCTGAACCATCCTCAGTCTCGAACTACACGGAGCAGAATACCATCGCTTACAATGTCGACTGGAGGCTCAATCGAGTCGCAACCCTCGCTCTGTATGGCGGGTATACCCTTGGACAAATTTCCAGTTCGACGACCCCTATCGACTACTGGCAGCTAAATCTTCGGTCCCGTCTCTCTCTGGAGATCACTCGTGACACCAACCTTGCTTTCTTCTATGATTATTTGGTCAATGACTTGGCCGTATCCAATGGCAGCTACGATCGCTCGCGTTTTGGGGTGTCGCTTGGCTGGACGTTTTAAGACACTCGGCGGCATTGTTGGCTGTGCGTTGGTTGCGTGTTTGAGCGGCTGCACGGCCGGGAGTGGAAGCACCGCACACGAGGCGTTTTCGCCTCCGGGAGTTGCGGCACCAAAGGCGGCATCCTCGGCCGAGTTTTCGGCTCCCGCCCGGTCCATGGAGCGTCTCGACAACCGGCGTCCACTCTCGGTCGGTGACACGGTCAGTTATCAGATCGTCGAGGAGCGCGAGGCACCGGTAAATCTCGAGGTCGCCTCGTCCGGCGAAATCGAAGTCCCTTTGGTCGGCCGGGTTCCTGCCGCGGGCCGCACGCCGAAGGCGGTCGCCTATGCGATCAAGGCGGAACTGGAGAAGGAACTCTACAAGAAGGCAACCGTCATCGTCGCTCTGCAGTCCGAAACGACCAGGCCCGAGGGAACCTTCTACGTCACGGGCCAAGTGCAAAGCCAGGGCCCGCAGGAAATCCCCCGGGGTGAGGAAATAACGGTGGCTCAGGCGATTCTTCGCGCTGGCGGCTTTGCCGATTTTGCCGACAAACGCCGCGTCACGGTGGTTCGCAGGAATCCCGACGGCTCGATTGTTCGGACCGTCGTGGACGTGAAGGACGTTCTCGAAAAAGGCCATCTCGACAAGGACATCGTCCTGCAGCCGGGAGACTACGTGTTCGTCCGCGAGCGAATGTTCAACTTCTAGCCATGAGCAACGCTCGATCTCTCCCCAGCCCCACCGATCGCGCCCTGCGTTACGAACCGGAACGCACCGAGGCATTTCGCACGAAGTTCCTGCGCTACCGGAAGGTCTTCCAGGGCTTCTGGTGGATTCCCGCGCTGACCATCAGCATCGGTCTCGTCGTGCAGGCATGGCAGGCGATCACCCAGCCCATTACCTATCAATCGACCGCCCGCATTGTCGTGAGCGGGACGATTGCCCTGCCGGATGGCAGGCTTTTCAACGAGGAAGCCGTGAACTTCTTCGGCACGCAGGTGGAACTGATGCAGAGTGCCGAGGTTCGCCAGCGGGCCGCGAAACGCGTGCAATCCCTCCGGCCGGACCTCACTCCAGTGCCGGTCTCCGTCTCCGTCGCACAAATCCCCCAAACCTCCATTTTCCAGCTCACTGCGACCGGATCGCACCCGGAATACGTCCGCGCCTATCTCGACGCGCTGATGGAGGAGTATATCGCCGTCCGGCGGGGGATTTTTTCCGAAAAATCCCAAAGCACGCTCACCGCCATCACCAGTGAACTCTCGCGCCTCGAGGCCGATCTGCAGAAAAGCGAAAACGCCCTGCTCGATTGGCAGAAGAACAACAACATCGTTTTCCTCAAGGACGACGGCGCCAGCGTGGGCAACCACCTCACAGCGCTGAACCTTCAGCTCGCCAGGCTCGAGACCGAATACAATCTCCTCTCCCAGCTCTCCGTGGAGCAAAACCTCGATCGCTCCGCCATCGAGACGGTTCAAAACCTCGTGGATCCCACGGTGCGCGATACTCCGGCCAGCGGCGTGATCATGCAGAACAGCGGGATCACCACCCGATACGCCGAGGCAAAACAGCGGATTTCGCTGCTGGAAGCCCAGCTTCAGGAGCTCCTCATGGTGCGCGGCAGCACACACCCGAAAGTCGTCGAAACGCAGGAGCAGATCGCCGCCCAGAAAAAACTCATGGATCTCTACCGCCAGCAGGCGCTCGAGCACTTCCAGTCCCAACGCGAATCGATCAAGGTCCAGATCGAGAACACAAAGGAGCAGATAGCCAAGTGGGAGGCACGCGCACTCGAGATCAGTGCACAGATGGGCGAATACGAAACGCTCACCTCGAAGGTGGCACGGCAAAAGAGTCTCTACGACCGGTTGCTGCTGAGTGTGCAGAGTGTGGATGTGAACGCCAGCATCCAGCAGGACATCATTTCCATCATGGAGCGCGCCACGCAGCCTCGCGAACAGAGCGCCCCGCTCGCCCGCGACCTTGCCACCGGAGCCTTGCTCGGTGCGATTGTCGGCGGCGCGATCCTGTTCCTCATCGGCGTGTTCGATGACCGGATCATGTCGGTGTCCGAGCTTCAAAGCCTGGTCGAGGAGGAGGTCGTCGGCATCATCCCGCATGTCAGCGAAGGCCGGCAAATTCTGCGGCTCGACAACGAAGACCTGCCTCTGCTCGTCGAGGCGTTCAAAAAGCTCCGCTCGTGGCTGCTGTTCACGCCGCGCGAGAGCCGCCCGCCGAAGAACATTCTCATCACAAGCGCCGTTCCACAGGAGGGCAAATCGGTTGTCGCGACCAACCTCGCCGTTTCCCTCGCCTCCTCCGGCGCAAAGACGCTGCTTGTCGACGCCGACCTGCGGCGCGGCATCACTCACAAACTGTTCGAGATGGCCTCCAGTCCGGGCCTGGGAGAGGTGCTCAAAGGGGAACTGGATGCCGAGGACGCAATCACCCAGACCGACATCCCGAATCTCTGGCTGCTTCCCCGCGGACATTACGGTTCTCACGGCAGCGAGATTTCGTTCGCCGCCACGATCGACCATTTCCTCGTCACCGTCGCGCCGGACTACGACTACGTCATCTTCGACAGCTCGCCGATTCTCGCCGTCGACGAAACGAGCACCATTTCCGGAAAAATGGATGCCGTCCTGCTCGTCATGCGCTCGGGCTTCACAAGCTTGCGTCTTGCACGCAAGGCCGCTGCAATTCTTCTCTCCCGCCGCGAAATCGTTGACGGAGTGGTCTACAACGGAGTCGACACCACGAGCGGCGACTACCCTGCCTACTACTACGACTACAACGCGCGGCCGGAGGAGACCGAAGTCCGGACCTGATGAGTTCTGCTCCGCAAAGTCCGAGGCGCACTCCTGTCTCCCTGGCGGAATTTCTCGGCACCCCCCGGTTCTCCGCTCCGTCGCGAATCATTGGACGACATCGTATTTCGCGTTTTCTCAGCGGTCGCGAGGTCTGGAGCGTCTTCCTCCCGGCACTCGACTACATCGTTCTCCTTGCCGCCCTCGCGGTCATCTCCGCGTCGTGGTTGCATGGATCGGGGGCTGAATTCCTGCAGTGGGAAAAGTTCCTCTCCACAAACGCGTATGTGCTCTCGATTCTCGTCACGATCGCGATCGCCAACGGCTACCGTCCAAAGGAATACGTGCGCCGGCTTGGATTCGCGGCGGAATACGTTCTTTCCACGGTCGTCGGATCCGCCATTGGCCTCTTCGTCATTTACGCACTTTTCCCGGGCTCTCTCCGCCTCTCCCAGGAAAGCCGTGCGGTGCTCCTGCTCGGTGCCGGGGCCTCGCTCGTGCCGGGACTTGCTGTCCGAATCACGCTTGCCCGTATCCGCGACGCACTCGGTGAAAGTCGCCCGTTTCTCGTAATCGGAAAAGAGGAGGACGGGAAGAACTTCGCTTGGAGCTTCCAACGCACCGGCCTGCCGAATCCGCTTGTCTTCATCAATACCTCCGGGGCTGATGAAATCATTCTCGACGCACCTCCTCCCAACACGGTGAGGGAGTCGTTCGAAGGCATCATTCTCACCGGCCCCCTCGCCGCACTTCCTCCAGCCACAAAGGAATGGTTGCTCGATGCCCATACGGACGACATTCCCGTCTACACCCTCCGCAGTTTCTACGCCTCCGTGTGGAGACAAAGTCCGGTGCTCGACGGCAATCCCGACTGGATCTTCGAGCAGGATTTCCGGCTCGCGGAACGCTCCTACTACCGAATCGTGAAACGCGTCTTCGATCTGCTTTCCTCGACCACCCTGCTCGTTCTCACGCTTCCGCTCCTTATTCTCACCGCGATCCTCATCAAGCTGGACAGCCGGGGTCCCGTGTTCTTCTGCCAGGAGCGAGTGGGACGTCAGCGACGTGTCTTCAATCTCTACAAATTCCGCACCATGCACATTGGTGCGGAAGCCGGCCCGCTCTACACCGCGAAAAACGACCCCCGCATCACCCGGGTCGGAGCGTTGCTTCGACGCCTCCGCATCGACGAACTCCCGCAGCTAATCAACATCTGGCGTGGTGACATGAGCCTCATCGGCCCGCGTCCCGAGTGGAAGGTTCTCGTCGACACCTACGAACGCGAAATTCCCGGCTATCACCTGCGCCACCTCGTCAGCCCGGGCATCACCGGTTGGGCGCAACTCAACCACCCCTACGGGGAAAGCGTCGATGACACCGTCGAGAAGCTGAAGTTCGATCTTTACTACATTCAGTTTTATTCGCCTGTGCTCGACCTCGAGATCGTTCTAAAGACCATCGTCTCGATCATGCTCCTCAAAGGTCGCTGAGTTCCGTCTGCACGGATTCCACGGCATCGCCTTCCAGCAACCGCTCGAATCGCGCAACCGCTGTGTCTTTCGGGCACCGTCGCGAAAGTTTCACGGCGTTTGCACCCCGCACTGCGCGATCCGAAGAATCCCGACTCCAGCGCTCCAAAGTATCCGCAAGCAAGGTCGCGTCGCCGTTTTCGACGACCTCACCGCAATCACATTCCCGAACCGCCAGTGCGACTTCGGATCGTTCCGGCCCGACAAACACAATCGGTCGCCCTGAAGCCGCCGCATCGTAAAGTTTGCTGGGCACGACCAGCGCCTCAAACTCGGGGCACTGCGTGACCAAGTGAACGTCCGCCGCGGCGAGCAGGGACGGAAAGCGCTCCCATGGCTGGCATGGAAGGAAATGGACGTTTCGCAATGCACGGCTCGCAACTTCGGTTCGCAACCAGCCGCCGCGTGGACCGTCTCCGACGATGCTGATCGCAATGTTCGCACCGCGCTTTTGAAGCACGTCCGCGGCATGGAGCAATGTGTCGAAATCGTGAACGATGCCCAGGTTTCCGGAATACATCGCCACCATCCGGGCGCCTTCACTGAGGATCCGGCGGTATTCCGCCACAGTTGTCTCATCCACGGGCAGCACGTCGATTCCCGACCAGTTCGAAATCACGCATGCACGAATACCGCGGCGCGCAAAGCGCTCCGCCATGCACCGCCCGATCGCCACCACCGCATCGCAGCGCTGCAACGCCGCGTTCGCAACCTCCTCCAGCATCCGGTGAACCGCGGATCCCTTCACCAGCACACCTCCCGCCACCGCCACCTCCGGATACACATCCTGCGCCCAATGGACATGTCTGCATCCGCGAATCCTCGCAACGGCCGCACCCAGCGCGACGGACAGCGGCGGATCGGTGAGGGTCACAATGACATCCGGTCGCGGTATCCGGATCGCATTCCAGGCCAGCGCGCTCCATGCGCCGAGCAATCCGAGCAGCCGTCGCACAAACGAAGCACGCGAGAATCCGAGCCAGCCCACGCGAATGATTCTAACCGTTCCAACCACTTCCTCACGCGGCGCGGCGGTCGGAACTCGCGCGGCGAGAATCGTGACCTCGAAACGCTCCGCATCCAGTCCCAACGCTAGATCGAGGAGCAGTTTCCCCGCAGCCGAACGATCCGGAGGAACCGAGCGTTGGATGAAGGCGACGCGAACCCGACGCTTCCCCCCAGACTCACGAAATGTTGCCATCGAATCTCCGCATCATCCTTGCGGGACTGCCCGCCACAAAGCATCCGTCCGGAACGTTTCGAATCACGGTGGCATTCGCACCCACCGTGGAGCCGGATCCCACGATGACTCCGGGTCCGATGAACGCCCGCGCCGCCACCCACGATCGGTCGTTGATTCGAATCGGCCGCACTTCCAGTTCGAAATCCGGCCGGTCGAATCGATGACTTCCCGTGCAAAGGAAGGCCTCCTGCGAAATGCACACGTGCGATCCGATGCGCACCTCCGCGAGTGAAAGAATCCGGACACCCTCGCCGATCCAAACGTGATCGCCGGCAACAAATCGCCACGGCATTGAAATGTCCACCCCCTCGCGAATGACAAATCCCTCACCGATCGACGCACCAAATGCCCGCAGCACCGCCGCCCGGAAGGCGGATGGCAGCGGAAGCGGGACTCGAAAGAGGAGCGCCTTCACAGCAAGCCACGCGGCTTCCTTCCATCGCGGAGCTCCGCGCTCGATGGGTCTCCGATACGTGGAAAGATCGATCATCTCACCGGTCTGTTCCGCGAAGTCTTCGATCGAGCAACTCGATCGACAGCATCATCTCCGCGCATGCCCGCTGCATCGCGTAATACCACCCCGGCCATCCCTCGAAAATGCATCCGCGCACAAGCAGGCAATACCCGAACATCAGACCCGGCGCGAACACGATGGCTCTACGAACGCGGTCGGGGAACGACAACGAGGTCGTCAATTCGAACTTATCCGCCTCTTCTCGAACATAACGCGCCTGTGAAGCGAACCATCTCGCGAGCGGCTTGCGATCGTCGTGCGCAATCCTCGCATCCAGGCGCTCGACACGCCCGTCAATCTTCACCCGCTGGGTGTGTCCGTCGTCTTCATAGAGTGCGCTCGCACGGCGGTATAGCACCGTCCGTGGCGGATATACGGTCCCGCGGAGTGCCCGACCAAACACGCAATAGGTGAAAGGCGTGGAATATCCTGCCACGTCCGCATCGGAGAGAGCCTCCATCCGTTCACACCAATCGCCGGGCACAACGTAGTCCGCATCGAGCGACAGCACCCACTCCGTCCGGATTTGTGACAACCCGAAATTCGCCTGCCTCGCGAACGAGTCGAATCTCCGCTGCACGATCTCCACATTCGAAAACTCGCCACAGATGTCCCGCGTCGCATCGTCGCTGAAACTGTCGACCACCACCACGCGGCGGGCCCAACGCAGCGCGGAAAGGCAGCGCCGGATGTTCGCGGCCTCGTTCCACGCGAGAATCATGGGGGTGACTGAATCGGGACTCATTCCTCGTGTGCTTCCGAATATCGAAAGATCTGTTCGGCGGCCCGCACCGCCTCGCTCACCGGGGGAACCGATCCCTCATAGGGCAGCATCACCGCCGCCACTTCGTAGGAGAAGTTCCGGCGTCCATTCGCGATCAGCCGCATGAGCACATTCTGCTGCACGCTCGCCCCGCTGTGCAGCGAAAACCGCATCGGCTCCCCGTCCAGCCACGCGGTCCATAGCAGGAGCACCCGGACGCCATCCTTTTCGTAGTGCAGCGCGGTCCACTCGACCGGCGAACCATCAATCCGACTGCTCGCAACTTCGGCGGGACCAACCAATCTCCATCCCACCCCCGGCATGCACGCATCCGGTCGATGATAGAGCGCCTCGCTGTTGTTCTTCGAATCGTCCCAGATCAAATGGTATCCGGTGACCGGAACAAGTCCGTCCCGGCGCATGCGGAGATATCCACCCGAGGTGGGACGGAGCACCTTTTCCATCTGCTCGGGCAAAGGGACCGTCTCGGCCGTATCGGACACCGAAAGTCGGGGACTCCGATGGCCGCCGCCACTCGCAGACATCTCGTTCATCAGATACCAGCCCTGCCCTCCCGCCACTCCGAGTCCCACCAGTGCGACCATCCAAATCCAAGCGACCCCGGCGCTCCGCTGTGACGTCGGTCTCTCGCGCGACTCGGGAATCACCAACTCCCTCTCCCAGGGTCCTTTCAACAACCGACCCGCAACCACGATTCCGCAGACGAGCAGCACCCACGCCATCCAGCCGGCCGGATCGTGCATCGCATTCAACGCCTCGTTTCCGCCGCGCGCTCCCGCCAGACTAAGCGCGAGCGTGCGCGCGAAGTTCGTGACCAGGGCGATCGCAAATCCAACGGGAATCAAAAAGAGCCGCCGCCACCAGCCAAGCATCATCCACTCCCCCATGGCGAATGCGATCATCAGCGCCGATTGAAGCGACCGCACACCACTGCACGCCTCGGCAATGCCAACGGTGCATGCGGGAAGCGCGATCACCGTTCCCTCGATGCGCGCGGGAATTCCCAATACCGGCAGCACCTCCCCGACAAGCGCAGCCACCGCCTGCGCAAGGGCGATCGTCACCGGCTGCTCGATCGCAGTGGGCCACGGCACCGCCGTCCCGACGAAGGCAACCGGAAAGATCGATGCTCGCAGATATCCGGTCCCTCCCCGCAGGAACGCCAACCCCAGCGTCGCGGCCGCCGTCGTGGCATACACCGCCCATGCGAACACCCGCCAATACAGCGGAGCCTGCCGTCCAAGTTCGATCGGCAGCACGGCCAGTGCGCAAACGGCTACAACGGCCCATGCGAAGACGGCATGCCCTCGCGGCTCCGACGTCGCAGCCGACAATCGCTTCCAAAGAAAATATACCGCCAGTGGCATGACCACCCACCCGTGAGCGTAGTCGGGGTCACGCGCCCACTCCGCCGCACACGTCCATCCGAACCATGCCCAAAACGTCGCTACTCCGACAATGAACCCCGTTCTCGAAAGCGCCGGACCGGATGATTTCATGGCCGCATCCTCGATTTCAGAATGCGCTCATATTGCGCGGCAATCCGCTCCGCGGAACGCCGCCAGGAATACTCCGCTCTCGCCAAAACCGCGGCCCGCTGCCCCCTGACAGCTCGCTCCTTCGGATCGTTCAGTGCCTCCTCAAGAGCAGCGGCGAGCGAACGCACATCGTTCCCCGCAACCCATCCGACATTTCCGCGAATGATGTCTGACGAGAGTGCCACTCCATCGCTCACGACTGGTGGAACACCTGCCGCCATCGCCTCAGCGACGGCAATGCCGAAATTCTCGGAATGACTCGGAAGCACGAACGCATCCGCCGCGGCGAACAATCCCCACTTCGCCTCCCCTTCGACAAAGCCTGGTGTTCGCACCCGGTCGCGCAGTCCCAGCTGATGGATGTGCTCACGCACCATGCGTTCATGTGCCTGATCGCCAGCCCCGGCCAGCACGAGAATCCATCGTTGCTCCCTCAAGGTCGCAAGCGCCTCCAGGAGCTCCTTGATCCGCTTCTTTGGATGCCATCGCGAAAGAAACAGAAAGACACACTCCGAGTCGTGCGCACCGAGTCCGGCTCGCGTGCGCTTCCGGACTTCCGTCGAAACTTCCGGAACGGCAACTCCCAACGGCGCGACGAATCCAAGACCCGCCGGGACATGCAGCGACATTTCCATCTCGCGCGTGGATGTGAAATGCACCGCCGCCGCACCGCGCAAATTCGCACGGTCGCAGAGCGCGAGAAACATCCGTTTCCGAAACGGACTCCGTGTAAGCGACCACTCCTCGAGAAGTCCAAGCGGCCTCAGAACGTAAGGCACACCGCGCCTTCGGGCCAGCATCATCGCCCGGCTCGATACATACGAAAACAGCGCGTGAACGTGGACAATGTCGAACTCCGGGAGCTGGGCATGCATCCACCGAGGGAACCCCGGAGACCACGCAAACTCCCGCAGCGCGCGCACAGGCGGAGAAAACCGTGGCAGGAACCAGGTCCGCATTCCGGCATGATCGATCCAGCGTTCCAGCGGCACATCGAGCGTGTCGGGGCCATCGTCGTTGGTCGTCACCACCGAACACTCCACGCCGAGTTCCTGCAGCGCCCCCGTCATCGGACCAATCGCCGCGCTCGGACCACCCCGCCGCAGACTCACCGAGGGAATGACGTGAAGGACCTTCATTGCGTGACGACGGCCTGGATTTCTGCGTGAAGCCGGTCCCGGAACGCATCGCGCCCATAGATCGCGAGCACGCGCTCGCGAAGGAACGCTCCATTTCGTCGTTCGTCCCCAGTATCGTCGATTGCCATCACAACCGCGCGCGCTACCGCATCGACGGAATCCGGATCAACCAGCCAGCCCAGCTCTCCGCACCGAAGCGCATCCACAGATCCGTCGCGACCGCCCGCAATCACGGGCTTTCCCGTTGCAAGGGCTTCCAGAAACACGATTCCGAAGCCCTCCTTCGAGCTGGGCATCACGAAGGCATCGCAAAGACGGTAGAGATCGGGCAATTCGTCCTCACTCACACGTCCGGCAAACCGCACCACATCCTGGACTCCAATCTCCCGTGCGACCGCCTCCAGTCGCTGGCGGTCATTTCCGTCACCAGCGATGATATAAACGAGATCCGGCAGGGATTGGCGGATCTCCGGCAAGGCCCGAAGCACGACTTCCACGCCCTTCGCACGCTCGCTGGCGTCAAGCCGCGCCACCGTGAGCAAGACCCGCCCACGGATTCCCACCCTCGAAGCGAGTTCTGGATTCCGAGGCCCCGGAGCAAACCGTGCTCCATCCACGCAATTCGGCAGCACGGACACAAATGGCATGCTGTTCTCCTCCCGCATCCGTCGCGCCGTGTATTCACTGACAGCCAGAACACGATTTGCCGCCCCGAGGGAACGACGAAGGAGAAATGACTGCCGCCCCCAAACCTCCACACCATGCGCGGCTGTCACGAATGGAACCCCAAGCAGCCGGCGGCATGCCCAACCGACCGGAGCAAACCTCGGAAATGTGCTCAGAATGAGATCGGGCCGGAACCTCCGCGCTTCACGCAAAGCCCGCAATGCGAAAGCGGCTCCACGCAACGGACGAGGCACCCCTTCGACCGTGGCACATCCGCTCATCCTCGCAGCAACGAATTCCCGATCCACGGCGCCATAGGACAATCCAAAGACGTTCTGCGGGCCGAAAAGTTCTCCCAGCGCCCACAACACTTCCCGCGTGTATTGCTGGATGCCACCAGGGCCCGTGCCGAACTCCGGAGCCCACAAAAAGATTCGCCTGCGCGGATTCATCCGGCACCCGTTCTTGCTCTGGAACCGGCCACCGCACGGGCGGCTTCCAGAATGCCCCGGGCGGCATTCTCCGCGGTGTAGGCGGCCACCCGTTTCCGTGCCCGGCTTCCCATGCGCTCAGCCTCCGCTGGATCACTCGCCATTCGTGACATGCACGACGCCAGACCATCCACGTCGCGGCAGCGGAAGATCCATCCCGTTTCTCCGGGTTCGACAAGATCGCTGGCACAACCCACCTCATCGCTAACGATCGCAGGCACGCCGAATCCCATCGCTTCGTTCACGACGAGTCCCCACGTCTCCCCGGAATCGGACGGAAGCACGAGACAATCGGCTGCGACATAAGCCCACGGCATCGCACTCTGGTTCAAAAAGCCGGCGAACACGATCGCGTCCGAAAGCGATTCCGCTTCGCGACGCAATTCCGCTTCCTCCTGACCGCTTCCGACGAAAAGCACCCGGATGCGCAGCTCCTTCAGCACCCGCGCCGCGGCGTGAAGCACGTCAAACGGCCGTTTCTTCGGCTCGAGCTTTCCCGCGAACAGGAAGCAGAAGTCGTCGTCGAAAATTCCAAACCGCTCCCTTGCACTCCGCCGGTCGGTGACTTGAACACCGTCGAATTGCCCTCCCGATGCATAGGGGGAAAAGCTGCGCGGGGTTTCTCTCGGACCGAATGCATCATAATAGGCGGCATTCGCTTTCCCGATCGGGAGAAACGCCGCGTATCGGCGCAACACCCAACGATGCCACGCCTGCTTCACCATTCCGCGACGCGAGAATGGATTCGCCTCGCAACGCAGCAGACAGGGAATCCGCAGCCTACGCGCAGCCGCCAGTGCAGGTAACATGCAGGGATGATGCCATCCGGTGTGAAGAACAACGTCCGGTCTTTTTTCCCTCCAGGCTCGTCTGAGTTTGCTCCACGCAGACACCAGCCGGGCAACATCACCGGAGGAGTTGAGGTCCTGCGCAAAAACATCGAACGGATACCCGTCCAGCACCGGCACATCCCATTGAAACTGCACCCCGAATCCCCGTCCCTGGCTGGCGGCATCCGGCATGTAACCAAAATGCACATGCAGGTCCACTCCGGGCTCGTTGACCAGCGCACGCAGAATCGGCGCCTGGTATTGGATCGGATGCGAGGCGACGACAGCCAGCCTCATGTCATGCGGGCCCGCTGCAGCGGCAACCGGGGCGTCCGGACACGCATTGCGGACGCATTGGTCGAACGGGCAAGCAACGGCGCGTTCAGTAAAAAACTCACGACAAGGCCGAGGAGCAACAGAACGAAGACATCGCCAAAAATCTGATGTGCCGTCGTGAATACCAGCGCATTTGAAATGAGAAACGCCGCAAGGCCATAAGTGAGATCCGCGATCTCAGAATCCTCCCGCACAGTCTCGCAGGCGGACCAAAGAAATCGCAGAAACGCCATCCCGAGGGCCGCCAGCAGGAGCAACCCTGGAACGCCAAGCTCGGCCAGCACTTTTGCAAGACCCCCTTCCGCCGCAGCACCCACCACTTTCGCGCCTCCGCCGAAATGTTGGGCTCCCTGGCTGCCCGTTCCCGCTCCGCGTCCGAGAATACCATTGCGTTTAATCACCCAGCCAAACTGCGAAGTTGTCATCCGCTGCAATCGTTCGGCCGCGTCGCGCTGCGCTGTGATGCCACGCGCCGTGTAAAGGGGCATCACCTGCGAAAGTTCCCGTGTCGAGACGTAGTGAAAAAATCCCGCAGACAGCGTGCCGCAAATCACAAGAAACGCAGCCAGCCGGCCAAAGCCGGAGCGGAAATAAACGAGGAAGAATCCATACAGACTCAGGAACAGCACGATCTCCACCAGGAACTTCCGGCGCCCGCTCAGCAGCAGTGCCAGGACAAAGATGGTAATCAAGACCGCCTGCCCCATCCCCACCCATCGGATCTCCCGCCGCGCCACCGTCAGACAGACGACAAAGCAAATTCCGGCACCCGCGTGCCAGCCTGCTATCTCCGGGGAGCGAAAAAATCCCGCCCGCAGGGCCACCTCTCCGCCCGTTTCCGGATAGAAAAAGAACCCCTCGCCGACGGAGCCAAGGGCCCTCCACGATACGCCCGCGACTTCGAGCAGCAGCGACAGGGAAAACCCGGCGCTGACGAGAATGTAGAACCGGAGAAACTTCTCCATTTCCCCCCGGCGCGCCGTGAAGCACCCCCCCAGCAGCAGCGCCGGTAATGGCGCGAGATAGGCAATCAACCCGATCCCCGGAAGAACGATGCTCTGCGTGTTCACAAACGCCATCACGGACTGGAACAGCACCCACGCGACAAAAAGAATGGCGGGAACCGCGAGAACAGGATTCCAGCGGTTGATTTCGCGGAACCCCAGTTTCTCTCCCTGGGCTATGGCGCCCACCATGCAGCACCCGAACAACGCACCGGCCAGGAGGGTGAACGCCACCGGCTCCCCAGGAAGAATTTTGCGAATCGGATCCTGGAGAAATCCGGCCAGCACCACGACGTAGATTCCGCGCCGCCAGTCGAGCATGCAAACCATCGCCGCGACGGCAACAAGAGCAAGAATGAGGATTTCCGTCATGATCCGGCCGGGGAGGAGGACAGCAGCCTGCGGCCACTCAACCACAATCTTAGCGCCCACACCAGCCCGCGCAGTTCCGCCAGCAACGTCACCGGAATCCACCACGGTCGCCGCAGGTGATGTCGCGTCGCCGCTGCGCGCAGAAACCGTCGCAGAATGTCCGCGGGTGTGCCCGCGACCAATGCAAAGTAATAGGCGCCGACCGCGTGATCCGGACGCCACGTGGTAAGGTGCCCGCCATTTGAGCGCGTTCCCCCCGTGCCTGCTCGCAAATGTCGGATCGACGCCCGCGGTTCGAACAGCACGCGATGTCCCGCCGCGATCATTCGTCGCGCAAACTCGGTTTCGAAATGATAGGCGGCTCCGACGAAGTTTTCGTCGAAACCGCCAACGGCAAGAGCGATCCTGCGTTTGACCGACATGTTCCCGGCGAGCGCCCAGTCGATCCACGCCTGTTCAGTGGCGTTGCCTCTGAATCCCTCCCCGGCGCGCAACGGTTCTGCATGCTGCCCGGGTTGCAAAACCTGACCGACAACGACTCCCGCCTCCGGACGCTCCGCGTGCGCTTCCTCGTGCCGTTTAAGCAACTCCCTGTTCGGAACGATGTCGTCATCGAGGAAAAGCACGATTTCTCCCCGCGCAGCGATGAGACCGGTGTTCATCGCCTCCGGGATCGAGGGTTGTTCCTTGCGGAGCAATCTCAGAGGGCCGGCATCCATCCATTCCTTGAGTGCAGCATCGGTCGCTGGTTCGTGACACGGGGTCTGGTCGACAACAATCAGCTCTCCCGGTCCAAGCTCGAGGATGTGCCGCAGTGAGTCCACGAGCACACGCTCGCGCCGGTAGGTAATCACCACCACCGACATCACGATCGCCGGCTCTCCGTTTTCCTTCCCGTTCATGGCCGGCAGATAATCCCTGCCATCTTCCTCTCGAGAAGCCCCTCGCAAAAGCGGGAAAACCTCCGGGCCGTCGCCTCCCAGGTCATTACCGCAGCGGTCCGTCTCGCTTCCCTGGAAATCGATCCACACAGATCCGGATGTTCCGTGAGATCGAGGATCGTCCTCGCGATGCCTTCTGCATCCCCACGATCGAACAGAAAGCCGTTCCTCCCGTGAACGATCTTCTCGCCGGGGCCGCTGATGTTCGTCGCAAGCACGCAACAACCCCGCGCCATCGCCTCGAGGAATGCCATGCAGTATCCCTCGTAATGCGAGGGTTGCAGAAAAAATCCGTGCGAATCGTAAAGTTCGAGAAGTTCCTGGCGGGGCATCCAGCCACGAAGCCGCACACGTTCGGCCGCCGGACCAAGCAACCTCCGCACATCGTCGTGCGCGGAATCCTGCGTGACCCACGTCAGATCCGTCATTCGATCGCTCGCAGCCAGAGCTCGCATTACACCGGCAACCACCTCGGGGGCCTTGTGGGCTGAATACGACCCGGCAAACAAAACACGACGAAACCGTTCAGGGGCGAACTCCGGCGGCACGGATAGAAAATACGACGGAACCCCGGGTGACAATGCGAGCAACTGCTCAGGCTCCACGTCGCGGGACAGGGATGCCGCGTCATCGCGCGAGCAAACAACAATGCCGTCCGCATATCGGAGAGACCGCTGATTGTGTCTCGCGAGAAACATGCGCAAACCGACGGTCGCGGCACGCCGCCAGGCCGGGCGACGATCGAATCCATGCCTCTTCACTTCGGCCCACGCGCGGGGTTCCCACCCATGGCTGCGAATGATGAACACCCCCGGAAGCTTGAGTGCGCGATGCGTCTTCGCGGCCAGATACCCATGCGGCTGACTGATCTGCACAACGTCGTAAATTCCGTTCCGAAATCGCTCAAGCATCGCGTCCCGAAACAGAAACGGCAGTTCACAGAGTTGGTGAAGGTTGTTGTGACGAATGCGACGACGATGCTCACCAAGCCATATGTCGTCCACTTCGTGCCCGAGTTCGCGCAACGCCCTGATGGTGGCGAGATCGCAGCCCGACGCCCCCTCGTCGGGATTTGGACGGGTGTTCGCGAGAAACAAAAACTTCATGGGTTCCACCTCGACATCTGCCACAAGCGGACAATCGCCCGACCGTTGAGCGGCCATAGACGAATTGCCTCGCGAAGATAGCCTGCCGCACGGGGATCCTGTCTCTCGAAGAGACGCATTGCGATGTGATAATTCGCGTGGGAGCGGGCCTTTCTGCCGGTTTCACGAGAACGCCGCCCCCGAAGACCTTCCGTCAGCCGGGCTGCCTCACGGAGAAATTCATCTTCGTCCGTCCCTGACATTCGTGCGGCATGACAACATTGCCCGAGCTCCCCGAAACGCCATTGAAGCCGGCCATTTGTTGAGGAAATGGAAGTCGGCGAAAGCGTGTAATTGTAAAGAACCTCCTGCACGTATGCGACGGGGCCCAGTCGTGCGATCCTCAACCACAAGTCGGAATCCTGCCCATAGTAGAACTCCGCCCGGTAGCCGCCTGCGGCTTCGTAGGCATCCCTCCGCATCATTACACCTCCATGTGCAGGCGGCCCCATTCGCTTCGTCAGAAGTTCAGCCGTCGCTTTGACAGGGTCCGCCGGCCTTCGCACTTCTCCCAGCATTTCTCCGCACGGGCCTCGAACGGCTCCCCATCCGCTGACCATGACGCAGTCCGGGCAGGTTTGCGCCAGCGCGAGACATTTCTCGAACCGCGTGGGTTCCGACCAGTCATCCGCGTCCTGCCGCGCGATCCACTCGCCGCGTGCCAGTCCGCATCCCCGGATCAACGCCCGCGTCAACCCGGCATTCTCCTGATGCAGCGCGCGCACGCGGGAATCGCGTCGTGCGCAGGCATCGATGATCTCCGCTGAACCATCAGTCGATCCATCGTCGATCAGCACGAGTTCCCAGTGGGGAAACGTTTGTTCAAAAAGGCTGTCCAGCGCCCGGGGCAACGATTCCACCGCATTGCAGACGCTCATCACGATTGACACCGTGGGTCTCGGGTCCGTCGTCATGGCTTTCGCGAAACCCAGTGGAATTCGTTCCCTCTCATTGAGTCGAAATGCCTGACGTCATGAAACGCTCCGCCCCAAGACTGACGACTCCCGCCCCACGCCACCCAATGCCGCGGGCGACACGTCCGAAGATTCGATGTCGCTTCAGGCTCCGGGGATCTCTCAACGCCTCACCGGAAAATTGGTAAAGCCGTCTGGCTGCGACATCCAGCCCCGCAGCGGCACAGTTGCGGCAGAGAAGAAACAGCCGTCTTGCGAAGTGTTGAAACTCCGGCGAGTCCTCTGGAACACGGCCGCGCCGCGCGGAAGTGAGGATGTGTTCAAGAGCAACCGCCTGGTCGGCTAGCGCAACGGGATCGAGTCGACGTGTCCGGCTGAGTCGCGCTCCCGAATGACCACGCATGACCGCGATGGAGTCTTCGCACCAGTGCAGAGGCGCGCCAAGTGCCGCCAACCGGCAGTCATATTCCCAGTCTTCATTTAACCTCAACGGCAGCCATGAACCGATGCGCTCCAGCGCAGACGTGCGGTAGAGAGGACTCACCGTTGCCCACCACCGCTCGACGAGCATCCCTGGGAACAAAGTCGGAATTCGCTCCCCCGTTCGCCGCATCGGAAAATCCTCCCTTCCGCGTTCGTCACGGTAAATCGTCGGGCCGTAGGACGCCACGCACTCAGGATTCGCAATCAACCCCGCCACCTGCATGGAAAATTTGTCCGGCAGAAGCAGATCATCGCTGTCGAGGTATTGAATGAACTCTCCGCGTGCCTGCAACCGCCCCGCCTCCCTGGCGGCACCCGGGCCGGCGTTCTGCTGCGTGAGCACCCGAATGTGCGCCGGATTCTCCGCGGCAAGGTCCCGTGCGACCTCCGGTGTTTCATCAGTGGATCCGTCGTCCACAATGAGAATCTCCACCTCGGGATAGTGCTGACCTAGCGCACTCGCCACCGCCTCCCGAAGCTGACCGGGACGGTTGTGCACAGGCAGGATGACGCTGACGAGGCCGGAGATCATTTCCTTATTCTTTCGGACTCAAGGAGTGAAACGAGTTCTGCGATGCGCGCCACCGCCGGTGTCGCAAGCCTCTTCCGCAAGAGGTTCGCCGTCGGGTTTTCCGGCGACCGCTTCATTGGTTGCGGGGCATGCCACAGATGCACGAAAGGCAGTTCCGCAAACGCCCAGACCCGTCGGGTCGATGCGCGGTCCCAAAACTCCTCATCCTCCCCTCCCCATCCAACGAACTCCTCATCAAAGCCGCCGATGGCAAGATATGCGTCCTTCCTGGCCGCCACACTTCCTCCGCCGAGGAGATTTTGGACAGCCGCTTCCACCCCTCCATCGACAATTCCTGCCCGTGCGGCCCGCGCGGAAGCCACCTCGTTGAGATAAAAAACGAATCGCTTCATGTCGACGAAGTCGAACCCCTCGCGAATGCGATGCAACGCACGGAGCGCATAGTCGCGCGGAGCTAGGATGTCGCCATCGTGCAGAATGACCACCGGGGCCTTCGCCGCCAGCACTCCCGCATTGAAAGCCGCGGAGCGATTGTAGGCGACACCCGGTGGAGTCCGCGTTTCCAGGAGCCGGATCCTCTCGGGCAGAAGGTTCGCGAGAATCGGCTCGTTTGATTGTTCGACCACGATGATCTCGCTGCGGACATCTACCTGCCCCGCAAGCGAACGGATGGTTGCGAGAAGCTGCGGCAATCGATCACGGCCGCGATGTCCGATCACGAAACTCACCTCTGGCGCGGCAGTCCGCAGCTCCACCGGGTCTTTCAAATCGACGGGATGAAACCGCAACGCCTCTCGCATGAGCCAGGTGCCCGCCGCTGGAAACTCCCGGCAGACGGCAAGATCACGGCTCCATTTCCAGTCACACGTAACTCCGGGGCCGCCCGGCGCAGAGATCAACCGATCCATTCGATTGCGCATGCGAATCCACGTTTCCTGACCGGACCATCGTCCCGCAATCAACCGGCCGGCAAGCCGTATCCCGTCGAGCACCAATATCGCGCCCGTGCGGCGGAGGCGCTTTCCGATCGACGCATTCGCCGTCATCCCTTTGCAAACCGGTAAAGCATCCGCATCTCCGCACCGCTTAACGCGGAACATCCAATCTCGAAAACCTCCGACTCGTCCGCTCCGCGAAGAATCGCCGCGCGAAGATTTCCTGCGAGATCACGATCGGTCAGTGAATCTCGCGGCTCCGCATTCCCCAGCAACTCGACCAGACGTGGTGTTTGCGCAGAAAGGGAATACCTTTCGATCTGCGCGGGAGTGAGAGGCTCCAGGCGGCTGGAGTGTGCCAAACGCCGCGCAATCGCAACGCGATCACCCACCGGCTCGCCGCGTCCGCTGAAATTCCTTTCGGCGAAGCGGTCAAAATTCGAACCATCCACGACATCCGCCACGCTCTCATATCCGATCACCACCGCCGGCCTCCCCGCTGCGAGCGCCTCGAGAACGACGCGTCCCATTCCAAACACCGCACCATACTGCGCGATGAGCTCCATCGGTTCGTCCACCGCACCGATGATGTGCGTGCGTGGCAACACCCTCAGCATCCTCGCATCAAAGGCCCACTTGAACCCCAGCAGGCGCCCTGCCGCAACGGGTCGCTTCAGAAAACCAGCCGCCTTTTCCCCCGGCAGAATCCCACCCGCGATCGCGAGCCGGCTGGTGCCGCAGATCCTCCGACACTGCGCAAACAGTGCGACTGCGGCGCGCAGATGCCCAACCTTGCTCGTCCGGGAAAGGCACACTACATCCCGGATTCTGTCCGCCCCCGTCAGCTTGTTTCCCTGCCTCCAGTGCACGGCATTTGGAATCACACGCACCTCCCGGCCATCCGCATCGCCTTCAAAAATAGAGCGTGCAACTTCGGGGCTTACCGCACTGAGCACACTTCCGCGTGCGGCGGCCAGCGTCATTCCAAGAGCCTCGATCAACGGATTCGGCCGGCCCGCGCCGCTCAACGGACCGTGGAACGTCGTCACCAATGGAATCGAATGACTCACAGCCAGAATCCATGCCGGCAGTAGCGAGAAGTGCTGCGCCCAGATCGCCCGGGGCTTCTCCGTCCGGACGATTGCATCCCCCACATCCATCCATCGCCGGAGAATTTCCACGGAACCGCCACCGCACTCGCAGGAAGCAACATTCTCGAACCGACGGATTCCGGCTGCGTTCGACGCGATGCGGGTGGCCATCAACGAAGCGCTTACTCCATGTCCGGCCGCAGCTCCGAGATAAGTCGCGAGGAAATTCTCACGACCGCCCAGCCAGAAGTTGTCGGTGGTGACGAGAATGTTCACTTCACGGCTCGGTTACGCTCCGCGAGCATACCTTGAAGGATCGCAATATCGATGCGTGCCCAATCAGCAGGATACCGATTTTTTTTTAGCATCATTCGGAGCCACCGAGCGCGCCGCAGAAATAGCTTTCGACGTAGCGCCATACTCGAAGCTGTCCCGTCGAGGTCGTGAAACCGGTTTCCAAAGCAGGCAAGCGACCGACCCCATGAGTGCGCGCGGCGGAGTATCCATTCCATCTCCATCTGGTCAGGTCGCACCACGTGCTCCACACCGAGGGACGGCAGGAATACACAACTCTTCCCCGCTTCTTCGAACGTCCGAAGCAGAGGTGCCATGCCTCCCATTCTATACGCTCCAGGAGCAGGGCCGGAGTCCGGATCGAACGGCTCCCGTCCCGAGAGGGCTGCGCGGCGAATGACAAGGTTGCTCCCGAGAAACGGAAAGGACTTCACTTCCCCCTCCGGCGCTCGATCAGGGGACAGCGACGCAAAAGCGAAGCCCCGCACATACCTAATCACGTGCGGATCAAGCGCACGATCGAGGCCGGCCGGCCAACGAAGAGAAACTGGCCCGCCAACACAATCCGCCGATGGCCAACGCGACAACCCGGCCATGAGTTCGGAAAAATAATTCTGCGGCACGACAACGTCGTCGTCCCAGACAACAAACCAGTCACCGGCGGCAATCGCAAACCCCGCGTTGAGGGCCCGATTTTTGCCGGCTTCCATGCATCGAATCACGCGGGCGGGGAACGGGAATCTCCGGCCGCCAAGCATGGCTTCCGAATCGGCAAGGCTTCCGTTCACAACAACGAGAAGTTCCGCGCTGTAGTCGTCCACCCTCAAGGCCGCGATGCTGTTCAGGCACACTTCCAGCAACGCCTGTCTGCCCGATGTGGGGATCACGATGGAAAATTGCATTCCTGCACATCTACCGGTCTTATGTCCTCGGGGTCGCGATCAACATTGTGATCGAATAGACCCCCGCAGGCGGCATGGAGGTCTGCGGCGGCATGTTTCGCAAACGATAGTTGAAGCGGTTGAAGAAGTGTTGAAAGTCACGCACGCACAGCCCCGCATCTCTCGTCGTTTCTCCAAACTCAAACGCACAGCATCGAATTCGTCCCGCCGCGAAAAGCGCCTCCGCGCCCTTCAGAGCCGCCAATTCGCAGCCTTCGACATCGATCTTCAGGAGGTCCACCGTTTCAATGTTCTCTCCACGGCAGAACGCATCCAGCGTAGTAACCCGAACCTCCTCCGAAACAGATGGCCCCTGCGCATGGACCGCGCGGGAAAGGAAGGAATGCAAGGTTGGGCGATCACTGCGACCATGCAGGATTGCCGTCCCTTCTGCATCACCAACCGCGAGCGGACGCGGGTGAATATTTCGACGCCCGTTGGCATTTACAACATGCTCGATGGCGGCATAAGCCTCCCGGGCGGGTTCGAATGCAAAGACCCTGCCCGTAGGTCCCACGCAACGGGCAAAAAACAGGCTTAATTCCCCCCGGTGGGCTCCCACATCGAGCACCGTCATGCCCGCACGCAGATAACGCGCGTAAAAGATCAGCTCCTCACGGCAAAAATCTTCAAAGCTTCTCCTACGGTTCTGCCCGCTCAATGCATGGCGCAGACGGCGCAATGGATCGAGCGCTTTCATTGTCCCGAAAGTGTTTGAATTTCCCAGCGCGCGTCGATCAGAAATACTCCTCCCGTCTGCCTCGGCACCTTTCCTGCCCCATAAAAATCACCCTCCGACACGGCAAACCTCCCCGCAGACGGAAGGTAATCATACACGTCACCGCCTTCGCTCAGCTCCAGTGCATAACGGTATGAGCCCGCAGGCAGTGGCAATCGGTCTGACTTCAACCGCACAACAGCCCGCTCGCCCCCGCGTAGTGGGAATATGTCCCCTGTCATATCCGAACTGAGGTGGAACACCGGTGTCCCCAACGCATTGCGAACCGTAACTGCCACGCAGAGATTGCGGATCGCGTCGAAACAGTCCAATTCCACCTCCATCGTGCAGGGCATGCCGACTGCCGGTGCGCCTCCTGCAGGCGACAGGAACCGTGCGCTCCAAATTCGCGCCCGACCGGTTCCCTTTCGATCCGCAACCTCCAACAAATCGTCTGGGCTCCCGACGGCCAGCTTCAAGTAAGCATCGACAGCCTCCCGCGCCGTTCCCAAGAACAGCAATCGCCCATTGGAAAGAACTAATCCCTGCCTGCAGAGGCCAGTGACCGCCGTCATGTTGTGGCTTACGAAAATCACCGTGCGCCCCTCCTCCCTCGACAGTTCCCCCATCTTTCCAAGGCACCTTTTCTGGAACTCCGCGTCTCCGACGGCCAGCACTTCGTCGACAATCAGAATCTCCGGATCCAGATGCGCGGCCACCGCGAAGGCGAGCCGCACATACATTCCACTCGAATACCGCTTTACGGGAGTATCCAGAAATTTCTCCACTCCGGAGAACGCCACGATCTCATCAAATTTCCGCGCCACCTCTGCGCGCTTCATTCCGAGCACGACGCCGTTGAGGTAGATGTTCTCCCGACCCGTCAATTCCGGGTGAAACCCCGTGCCCACCTCCAGCAGGCTGGCTACGCGCCCGCGCAGGACGATCTCGCCCCGGGTAGGCTCGGTGATGCGACTGAGGATCTTCAGCAGCGTGCTCTTGCCAGCGCCGTTTGCACCGATAATTCCAAGCACCTCTCCGGCCTGCACGTCGAACGACACATCGTTCAACGCCCAGAATTCGGACTCCCTCCCCGCTGAGCTATCCTGCCTCGGTCGAAGTATCGCCGCCAGGCAGTCGCGGAGGGTGTGATACGCACCGTGCCCCGCGGCACCGATCCGGTAGCGCTTCGACACGTTGCGAACTTCGATGATCGCGGAACTCATTCGATAGCTTCAGGTGCATCCGCCCTGCTGCTGGTGGAACGGCTGGGCAGATGCGAAACCCGCCGTTCGACCTTCGAGCGCGTCGAATCGAATACACAGAGAACGTTCTGAAGATGTTGCTCCCACGGGCGTTCGACCGCCACGATCTTCCGCACCGCGGGTTCGTAGGTAAATGTGGAATATCCCCACCCCCGGATCTCACCTAGCAACGCGTCACTCGTGATGCCGTAACGCTTCGAATAGCCGGCGACCTCGACCAGTAGCACCGCGGGGTTGCCACGCTCCAGCATTCCCCGCATCCCACGCAATGCGAACGGTTCGTATCCTTCGATGTCGAATTTCGCCATCGCGTAGCGCACGTCCGTCAGCACCTCATCGAGACGCACGACCGGCACTCCTCGCCCATCTTCCCCAACACCGGCAACCGATGCGGTTGCATCGTTTCCCTGCAGGACAGCTGCGTGCGCGCTCTCTCCCGCCGCCTCCGCGTGAACAACGATGTTCTCGATTCCGCTTCTTTCGATACTTCGCTCCAGACACTCCTTGGAAAAAGCTCCCGGCTCGAAGGCATGCACCGCGCCATTCGGTCCCACGAGGGAGGAGGCTCGCAGCGAGTAAAGTCCGATGTTGCTCCCCACATCGATGAAGAGGTCTCCCGGCCGCAGGTAGTCCCGCACAAAACTCATCTCCCAAAAATCCGGCAGTCCCCAGAAATAGATTGCCGCGCTCGCCTGATGGGACGCCGGGTGTGCGAGCAGCTGGTTTCCATGGTAGGAAACGAATACCGGCTTCCCGACACCCCTTTTCCAGAATTGCCAAACGACACCCGAAAGCAGGGACAACGCTCGACGCCCATGATTCGCGGGATGGCGCCAAATCCGGATCAACAGCGCACCCATGCTGAACGAAGTCTCATTCATGAAGTTCAGACGATGTCCGCAAATTCCCGCTCGATCCGGCGGAAGACCGCCAGTCCAACAACGAAAAACACCGCCGCGATCACGCACGAGACCGCCAGCTCCGATCCGACCGGTGGCGGTGTGCCACACAGCGGCCACCGGAAGCCATCGATCACGGCCACCATTGGGTTCAATGCGTAAAGGTGCGCTGCGATGGAGCCCAGCTTTTCCCTCACCAGTGAACTGGGATAGGCGACCGGTGAGACATACATCCCCATCTGCAGAATGAACGGCACGAGGAAGCGAAAGTCCCGATATTTCACATTCAGTGCCGTGACGAGCAACGCAGGCCCGAGCGCGGCGAGGCACGCCAGCCCGATAAGAAAGGGAATCGCGAGCCATTGCGGCCCAAGCGATCCTCCAAGCCAGACCAGCGCCGGAAGAAAAACGACCGCACCGATTCCGAAATCCAGCAGTGCGACGGAGAGCGCGGCCAGCGGAACGATCATTCGCGGGAAATACACCTTCGAGATGAGGTTGGCGTTGCTCACCATGCTCTGCCCGCAGGTATTGAGGACGTTCGAGAACAACTGCCACGGCAGCATCCCCGCAAGCACCAGAGCGCCATACGGAATGTCCGTGTCCGCCTGGAGACCGGCGAGCCTGCCGAAGACGAACGTCATCAAAATCACCGCGGTCAGCGGTTGAAGCACCGCCCACAAGGCGCCGAGCACGGTTTGCTTGTATCGGACCGAGACGTCCCGTATGGCGAGGGTCACGAGAAGCTCGCGGTAATCCCAAAGGTCCCGCCAGTAACGGGCTCTCGACCCAGCTCGAATTCGAATTTCCATCGGCCGCGGCGCGCATCCTAGCGCATTCGGAGCGTCCGATATATTGGAAAGACGGCTTTCGCCACCGCTGATATGCTGGCGCGGATGAGCATTCGCTCGCCAGCCTCCCCATCCGGCGCGTCCCCCGCCTTGCGCGTGATTGCGACGCTGGCTCCCCCCACGCTCTGCGTGTTCGCAGCGGATCTCGGACACGCATTCCAGCCCGCACTCGCTGCCTGCATCGGGCTTTTGCTGATTGGATTTCCTCCCGCGCGAAGTCGTTCCCGCTGGCTGGACGCGGCATTGCTGACGCTGGCGATGCTCCCGCTTCTCGCGCTGCTGCCGATGCCGGAGGGGGCGGTCCCCGACTGGCGCGCGGCACTCGCGGAGGAACTCGGAATCGATCTCGGCCCGTCGTTCACCCCCCAGCCGGCGGCGCTCGTTGCGGCTCTCGCTCCATTCTGGACCGGCCTCGCGTGGCTTTGGTGGACCACCGGACAGCAATGGGATGCGCTCGAGTCGAAGGTGATGACCCGGGTGTTCGTTCTCGCGATCGCCGCGATCGCCGCCACCGTTGCCGTGTGGAAACTCACCCGTGGCGGCCCCCTCCCAGGAGCTCTTGCAGGCGGCAACGCAGCCCTTCTCACACGCAATCAACTGGCCACTGTCCTCGCGATCGGTGCAAGCGCGGGCATCACAATGGCTTTTTGCGCGCAACTTCGACGCCCCGCAGCGGCAGCGTTCGGCATCACCGCCTCACTTTTGTGCGCGACGGCCCTTGCCGTGCTTGGGTCACGCGCCGGATGGCTCGCTACCGGCGCCGGCGTGGCGGCCTCGCTGGCGGCGATCGGCAGCATCCGGCACTCCCGTCTTCCGCTCATCGCTGCCGCGGTCCTGCTTGCAGGCGGAGCCGCAACGATTTTCCTCCTGCCCGGCGAAACCGGCGAGCGACTGCGTGGCTCGCTGGGAAGTGACAGCGGCGGCGGCTTCCGCTTCGCCGTCCAGCGCGACGCACTCGGCGTGGTCGCCGAGCAGCCCTGGACCGGACACGGGCTCGGAAATTTCGACGGCGTGTTCCCCTTTCATCGAGAATTGTCGCAAAATCGCTTCCGTGCCGAACACCCCGAAAGCGACCTCCTGTGGTTCGCCGGCGAGGCGGGCGTCCTTGTCGCGGTGCTGTCGCTCGTTGCAGCAGCCGTGCTCGGCCGGGAATGGATCACCGCCGCGAAAATCGAGCCGCAACGAACGGAATCCGCCGCTGCCGCATGCGGTGCCGCAGCAGCCCTGCTTGTGCATGGATTGCTCGACGTTCCCGCGCACTCGATGTTCGCATGGATTTTCGCCGTCGGTCTCGCTGGACCGGCCTGTGGCGCTCCGCTCCGCACTCCCGTCGCTCCGCTTCGTCGGGCCGCGGCCTGGCTGGCAGCCATCGCGCTCGTGGGAATCTCGACTGTCGTGTGGCGTCTTTTACCCGCTGAACCGCCACGACCGTTCGCAAACGACACCCCGCTCCACGAAATCCCGGACCGCTCGGCCATCGATATGTGGCTGCAAACCCGCCCGCTCGACTGGAGGGTCGTCGAGCTTCGTGCACATCGCGCCGTCGCCGATGGCCGCTTTGATGAGGCACGCCGGAACTTCGAGTTGCTCTTCCGCCTGGAGCCATTCAATCCCGTCGTCGTGAGCCGCTCACTTCACGCGTGGAACCGGGCAAGACGAGCCCCGGAATTTTCCGAGACCGCGCTGGAATTGCTCCGGCGCATCCCGCCGGATCAACATTCCCGGCAGCTTGCCGAACTGATCTCCACCGCTGCACGGTGGCCCGATCTCGCTCTCGCGCTGGCCAGCTGCGATCCACCGCTCTCGTGGCAGTTTCACGCACTCGGAATTCCCTCCGATCTCCGGCAGAAAGCCCTTGTTCGACTGTCCGACGTCCTCGCCACACAGAATCAAACCGCCACCGCGTGCCGCATCGTCCTGTATCAGATCGCGCCGGGCCTCGGAGATCCGCCACCGCCCCTGCCGGATGTTCCCGGTGTTCCGAAGCCGCAATCAAAGAGCCCCAGTCCGCCTCTCTCGTGGTATGACGTCGCAGTGCTGCAATATCTGGCAAGGAACGAGGATGGTGCGTGGAGAATTCTCCGCACGTATCTGGCGGTAAAAATCCCGTTCGAGCCATGATGCGAAACCCTCCAGCCGCACCCCGCCCGCCCGGACGCCACCGCAGCTTGTGGATCGCGGCGGTGGTTGCCCTTCTTGCACTCTTCGCCCTCCTCGTGATCCGTCATCCGCGTTTCAAATCGTGGCGGGCAACGCAGCTTGCCACCCGGGCGATGATCGCACTCGAGAATGGCGAGGCGGAAGTCGCGCATTCCAGGGCCGCCGCGGCATTCCAGCTCGCTCCAAAAAATTTCACCGTGCTCCGCGCAGCGGCCCGAATCACCGCCTCGCAGAGGGATCCACAGGCGATCGGATTCTACCAGTCGCTGGCCGGTTCCGGCGTCGCCACGGGCGAAGACTTTGCCGCACTCGCGGAGGTCGCGCTCGATCTCGGCAGATTCGACGTGTTCGAGGAGGGCATTCAGCAGGCGCTCGATCGCCTCCCGCCTGGAGATCCGCGCCTCGAACGCCTGCTGGGCCGATACGCATGGATGAACGGCGACTTCACCGCCGCCGTCGCCGCCTTTCGGCAGGTCGCGGAGGACAACCCGGATTCCGCCTCTGCAAAACTCGATCTCGCCGCCGTGCTTCTCGCATCGCCGGAACTTTCCGCCCGCCGCACCGCGCCTCCGATCGTCGAAGAGGCCATCCGCATGGATTCGAACCTGTCCGCTCCCGGACTCCGACTGCTCGGCAATAGCGAGGGTCTTTCCCGGGACATCCGGCTCGACGCGGTGTCGCGGCTGCTGGCCATTCCGGATCTTCCGTTCGAGGACAAACTCGACGTTCTCCGGATGAAGGTCGCGATCGACCCATCCCTTCGCGAGTCGGTGGCGGAGGACATCATCGCTTCGACCGATCTGCGGGACATGGACCGTCGCACCGCCGTCGCAAGGTGGCTTGTTCAACTTGGCGAGAATCAGCGTGCGTTCGAACTGCTGCCGTTGCAGGACGCCGCAACAAGAATCGACTGGTTCCTCGTCTGGCTCGACGCCGCCGCCGGCCTTGGCAAATGGCGGGAGGTCGAACTCGCACTGGAACGTCCGGGCGCAGCACTTCCCGAATCGGTCCGGGAGTTGTTTCTGGGCCGTGCCCTGGCCGCGCAGGGGAAGCCGGGCAGCATCACGCACTATGAACGCGCCATCAACGCCGCCGGGGGAGACCTCGAACGGCTCGTCTACCTCGCGGGCTATTTCAATGCCCTCGACCAGGTTTCGCTCGCCGAACGCGCGCTGAAGCGCCTCGCCGAGGATCCCGCTTCCGCACGCACCGCTTGGGGGGCGTTGATTGGTCTGTATCGCCGCCAGCATGACACGCCGGCACTCCTGCGAGCTTTGGAAACGATGAAGAGCCGATGGAAGAACGATCCCGTCATCGAAAACGACCTCCTCTATCTCCGTCTCCTCACACAACGAAATCTCGCCCAGACCGTCGAAGCTGCCCGCGCGGCTGCTCTCGAGCACCCGCAGAACGTGCCCTTCCAGATCACTCACGCGCTCGCGTTGCTGCGGCAGGAAAAACCGGCGGAGGCTGCAGCCATTTTCGAGGGATCCGACCTTCAGCTGGGACAGCTTCTTCCGCACCAACGCGCCATCTTCGCAGCCATCCTGGCCGCCAACGGCGACGAGGGTTCCGCTCGCGACGTCGCTGCATTAATCGACCGCAACGCCTTGCTGCCCGAGGAGGCCGAACTTCTTCCTCCCAAGGAGTAACGCCGTCAGGCGTGCGAAAACTCGGTGACCTTCTTGCGGTCAGCGGCGTGGTGGGTCAGAAAATAGGCAATCATCCGCGCAAACGCCGCCTTCGTCACAGGCTTGCCGATGTAATTGTCCATGCCCGAGTCGAAGCACTTCTCACGGTCGCCCGGCAAGGTGAACGCCGTGCATGCCACGACGTAGGCGCGGCGGTGATTCGGCGCGCCAGCCTCGAGCACCCGCAGCTGACGAACGGTCTCGAACCCGTCCATGTCGGGCATCTGCACGTCCATGAAAATAATGTCGAACTCGCGGGCCTGCGCCATCCGCAGGCACTCCTCGCCGCTCGACGCCACGTGACACGTCACTCCAAGCAGCTTGAGGATGCGGCTGATGACCATCTGGTTCACGAGGTTGTCCTCAACGACGAGCACGGAAAGGTCATGGCTGGAGAAATCGTCCTCCCCGTCCTCGGAATGCGCATCCGACACGGTCGTGCCCGCCTCCTGTCCGGCGGGAATCTCCGGATTGCCAACCGGCAGGGTCACGGAAAAGAGCGAGCCAAGTCCGCGCTGACTCTGCACGTCGATCGTGCCGCCCATCAGCTCGACGAGCCGTTTGCAAACCGCCAGCCCAACTCCTGCGCCACCGTGTCCGCGGGAGTTCGAGGTATCCGCGCCGCCGAAGGCCTTGAACAATTTTCCAAGTCCCTCGGGCTCGATGCCGATGCCCGTATCCTTCACACGAAATTCGATCTGGTCGCGGCCAACGGGTCCCACCGAGAGCCGGACGAATCCCTTCGACGTGAACTTGATCGCATTGCCGACGAGGTTGTTGAGGATCTGCCTCAGGCGGGTGGGGTCGGTCTCGATGTAACGCGGGACGACCAGCTCGATGTCGAGGTCGATGTCGATGTCCTTTGCCCGGGCCGACTCCGCGTGCAGCGTCACGATTTCGCGGGCCAGGGCGCCCACCTCGACCGTGGCATTGCGCAACTCGATGCGTCCCGACGCGACGTTCGAGTAGTCGAGAAGGTCGTTCAACAGCACGAGCAGGGAATTTCCGCTCGAGCGGATAAGCGAGACGTATTGCTGCTGATCGGGCGTGAGCTCGGTGTTTTGAAGAATGGTGACGAAGCCAAGAATGCCCGTGAGCGGCGTGCGCGTCTCGTGACTCATCACCGCGAGGAACTCGCTCTTGCTGCGATCGGCCGCCTCCGCTGCGTCTCGCGCATTCTGCAGTTCCATCTCGTAATTCATGCGAAGGGTGATGTCGTGTCCCGTCGCCTGAATCTCGACCGCCTCCTTGTTCGCTCCGACGATTACACGCTGCGTCCACTGCACCCAGCGAACGTCCCCCTTCTCCAGCTCGACGCGCAGGTCACGCTCCGTGGAACGGTGGGCGGCATCCGGCATCCCGGCGAGAATGTCCTCCCCAATCCGCTCCTTCGTAAAAAACTCCGTGAGATTCCGGCCAATCACGCCCTTCGCGCGCCGGCCGAAAAATTGCGCAAATGCCTCGTTCGCGAAGGTGATCGTGCCGTCGGGCTTGAAGCGCGCGATCAGTTCCTCCTGCGTTTCGACAACCGTGCGATAGAGCAGCTGCGAGGCGCGCAGACGCTCCACCATCGACTTCGTCACTTTCGCCAGCGCGGAAATCTCGTCACCTCCATGGAGCAGATTCCTCGGCAGATCATCCATTCCGCTCTGGTCCGCGCGCTTTGCGCTGACGGTCAGCCGGCGGATGCGCCCGGTGACGAGGAGTTCGACCAGCGCCGTTCCTAGAAGAACGACAATGATGCCAAACGCGCCCGTGACCCCGAGGAAGAACCGGAGATTCGAGTTTCCGGCGACATAGCTCGCGCGCACCTCCTGGACCTTGAACACCAGTGCCGGAGCGCCCTTGATGTCCCGCAGGAGCCCGAAGGCCGCCACGTCGCTCTGGTCCTTCCCCCGCTCGGGAACCATCGAGTCCGCGCCCGCCATCGAGAACATCGCGCGAAGGGATTCCGTCGGCGGGAGAAATTCCACGTCATTCAGCAGCGTGCGCTGCAGGTTTTCCTGAAACTGCGAATCGAGAAACACTCCCGCAACCGCACCGATCCCACCGGAAGGGGATTCCGCGGGCAGTCGCTGTGCCGCCATCAGAAACGGCCCGAAAGCGGTCTCGACAATCCCCGACACCGATTCCCCGCGATTCAGCCCGGCCACCAGCCCGGCCAGCATCGCCTCATCGGCACTGCCGAAGGAATCGGGATTGCGCGTTCCTACATTGCGCCAGAATCCGTTCGAAAGCCGTCCCGACGCATCGACGAGTCCGACATAGTTCAGATCGAGGGTGTCCAGCAGGCCCCGCGCGCTCGCCGCGGAAGGCTGCTTGGTCGCCACTTCTCCCAACACCCACAATTTCGTCGCATTTGCGATCTGGGACTGGCGCTCCTGCACGGCATCGCGCACGCGGCTGAGCGTCAGTTGAACCCGCTGTGCATCGACCGCATCAAACTTCCCCAGAAAGGTATTCGTCGCCACAAGCGTCGTGGCCGCCCAGAGAAGAGCCGCCACTCCAGCCAGACAGAGGAAAATCTTTAGTCGGACGGATATTGGCACGTTAACTATTAAAAGGTAGGTGCTGGGGGTTGGCTCTGGCAATGCAGGATTTCAGCCTGCGTGGTCCGGGGACAATCTAGGGATTGAACTTGAGGGTTGTAACGCTGTCTATAGTGTGGTCAAGTTTATACACGTGTTTGGATGAAATTTCCGCTCCCATTCACCGCGGCTCTCGTCGCGGGGCAGGCGGCCGCCCTTTCCGTCGCAGGGGCCGCCACAACGAGTTGGAAAGGAACGCCAAACGCCAACTGGACTGCTCCTGGGAACTGGACCAACGGAACCCCGGGTAGCGGAGACACTGCCAGTTTCGATTCGAATTTCACCGGCCCCGATCAGCCAACCGTCAACGCCTCCACCACGGTCGGCCAGATCCTTGCCAGTTCCTCTCTCGGCAAGAACCTCACGATCGCCACGGGCGCGAATACACTGACGCTGGCCGGCGTCGGTGGCACTGCGATCAATTATCAGGCGTCCCCATATTCAATGACTCTTACCGGCAGGGTGGAGTTTCAAGGGACCCAGACGATCCATGTCGCCGACGGCGCCGCCGCGGTGGACGTCGATATTTCGGCGAACATCATCGACAAGTGGAATACGTCCCTCGTCAAAACGGGAGCCGGCACCCTCCGCCTCTCGGGCAACAACACCTTCGCGGGCACTCTCACAGTTTCCGATGGTATTGTGATCGCCGCCAGCAACACCGCTCTTGGCACATCGACCTGGAACAACTCGATCTCCAGCGGCGCCGCCCTCCATCTCACCGGGATCAGCCTCACCGAAGGCAGCATTGAGGTCCGGGGCACGGGACCTGATGGGCGGGGTGCCCTGGTGGCACTCTCCGGAGCCAATACCTTCAACGGAACGCTTCTCGCAGCAGCCAATGCCACGGTGGGAGCCAATGCCGGAGCCAGCCTGGCCCTGACAGGGCCCATCAATCTCACGAACGACCTCACCTTCACCGGCGCTGGCAACTTCAACGCCTCCGGTCAGATCTACGGGGCCGGCGTCCTGACCAAGACCGGCTCCGGCACCATGCAATTCTCGGGCGGGAGTTCCGACATCAACGGCAAGCGCCTCGACGTCCTCGAAGGCACTGTCGAGCTCAACCGCTCCGGCAGATACCTCAACACCACAGAAAGCCCGATTGTCGGCACCACATCCGGCCCCGCCGCCACGTTGAAACTGCTGACGAACGAGCAGATCCGCAACGACCTCTTTGTCGACGTCCGGGAATCCGGGACCTTCGACCTCAACGGCTTCAATGAAGGCATCGCAGGCCTTCGACTCACCGGCGGCACCGTCCAGACCGGCACAGGCACCCTCACCATCGCCAACGCCGGCGGGGATGAAATCCGCACCCATGCCTCGAGCCAGACCGCCACGATTTCCGGCAAGCTCGCCTCCAACCTGAGCCAGGGCGTCACCATCACGACCGCCGACGGCACCGCCGCGGTGGATCTCGACATCAGCGCCGCCATTTCCGGCACCGCCGCCAAGTGGACGAAGGCGGGATCCGGCGTGCTGCAATACTCCGGCACCGCTGCCAACACCTTTACCGGCCAGACCATCATCGACGCCGGCACCCTGCGTCTGAACAAGTCCGCCGGCGTGGATGCCATCTCGGGCAGCTCCATCCGGGTGAACAGCGGCGGCACCCTTCAACTCGCCAACGCCAACCAGATCAAGAACACAACCACGCTCACTCTCGCGGGCGGCACGTTTTCCACCGGTGCCACCGTCGGCTTCTCCGAGCAACTCGGCGCCCTCACGCTTTCCGGCAACTCCTCCATCGACCTCGGCACCGGCATCCACCTCCTCCAGTTTGCCAACAGCAGTTCCATCGCGTGGACGGGCACCCTCACCATTTACAACTGGACGGGCACCACCACCGGCGGCTCGCAGGGGCGGATTTTCTTCGGCAACAATGCCTCCGGCCTCACCTCCAGCCAGCTCGCGAAGATCACCTTCGACGGCTTCGGCCCCGGGGCGATCCTCCTCAGCAGCGGCGAGCTGGTCCCCATCGCCATTCCCGAGCCGGAAACCATCGCCGCCGCCCTTGGCATCGCGGCGCTTTTCGGCTGGCGCGAACGCCGCCGCATCCTTGCCATGCTGCGCCCGGTCGTGCGCGGCGCCTGACGCCCGCGCGTTCCCGAATGGACGCAGGACAACCCGCCGCACTTCCGGTCTTGTTTTCGTGAACTCCGTTGCTAGCCTCCCGGGAAGTCGCGCCCCACGGGCGCACAGACGACCATGATGTTGGCAAATTTGCTCTCGGCCAGACAGATCATCCCGGAAATGAATGCCGTGGAACGCTGGCAGGCCATCGAGGAAATCGTTTCCCTTTTAGTCTCTGCCGGGAAGATCGCTGCGCGTGACCAGGAAAGCGTGCTGGCCGCCCTCAAGCAGCGCGAGGAAACCATGAGCACCGGCATCGGCTTCGGCATTGCCATCCCCCATGCCTCCTCGGACTGCGTCACCGATGTCGTTGCCGGATTCGGTCGTTCGAAGAAGGGGATCGAGTTCGACTCCCTCGACAACGAGCCCGTCCATTTCATCGTTCTCTTCATCGTTCCCCGCGACCAGTTCCAGACCCACCTCCGCACCCTTGCCGCCATTGCCAAGTTTTTGAACGATCGGACCGTCCGCGAAGAACTCGCCGCCGCCGATACCGAGGCGGATATCCTCAAGGTCTTCACCGATCGCTCCTCCCGCGGCTGATGCCCACCGTTCGCTCCCTCCTCGAGGAGCGCCTGCGCGCCGCGCTGGATGCTCTGAATCTGGACTCGTCCGCCGCAGAGGTCGCGCCGTCCTCCGACGCCCGATTTGGTGATTACCAGTCGAACACGGCGATGGTCCTCGCAAAGCGCGAGCGCCGCAACCCGCGGGAACTCGGCACCGCCATCGCGGAAAAGATCGACGTCTCCGGCATCGCCGCACCGCCCGAGCTGGCGGGAGCCGGATTTCTCAACTTCCGCCTGGACCCGGCATTCCTCGACCGCGCCGCCGCGGAGCTTTTCTCCGACGACCGTTGCGGAGTCGAGCCCACGACGACACCTCGCACGATTGTCATCGATTTCAGTTCGCCGAACGTCGCAAAGCCGATGCACGTGGGCCACATTCGCAGCACGTTTCTGGGCGACTGCCTGGCACGCATCGCGCGCTTCCTCGGCCACCGCGTCATCACGGATAATCACATCGGCGACTGGGGCACGCAGTTCGGCATGCTCCTCCTGGGCTGGAAGACGGAGCTCGACCGCGCCGCCCTCGAGTCCGACCCCCTCGGCGAGATGGAGCGCCTCTACAAGCTCATCAGCGCCCGCTGCCGCGAAGACGCCGCCACGCTCGAGCGCGCTCGCTCCGAACTTGTGAAGCTCCAGTCCGGAGACGAGGAAAACCTCGCGCTCTGGCAGGAGATGATCCGCCTCTCCCAGTCGCAGTTCGACTCCGTTTACAGCCGCCTCGGAGTGACCTTCGACGTCACGCTCGGCGAGAGCTTCTACAATCCGCGGCTCAAAACCGTCGTCGAGGAATTGAAATCCCGCGGCATCGCCGTGGAAAGCGACGGCGCGTGGTGCGTCTTCTCGGATCGCTCCGGCGATCCCGGCGACGATCCGTTCCTCGTGCGCGACAAGGACGGCTGGCGCGACAATCCGGCGATCGTCCAGAAGAGCGACGGTGCCTCGAACTACACGACGACCGACCTCGCCACGCTCGAATACCGGCTCGAGACCTGGTCACCGGACGAGATCCTCTACGTCACCGACGGCCGGCAGCAGCTTCATTTCCGCCAGCTCTTCGCGATCTTCCGGCGCTGGCATCCCGAGGTCCGCGTTCGTCTCGCGCACGCATGGTTCGGCACGATCCTTGGCGAGGACAACAAGCCCTTCAAGACCCGCAGCGGCGAGGTGGTGAAGTTGCAGGATCTCCTCGACGAAGCGGAGGAACGCGCCGGCAAACTCGTTGCCGAGAAAAATCCCGATCTTCCCGCGGAGGAACGCGCCGTCATTGCGCGCAAGGTCGGCATCGGTGCCGTCAAATACGCCGACCTCTCCCCCCACCGCCAGACGGACTACGTCTTCTCGTGGGATCGCATGCTCAGCTTCCAGGGGAACACTGCGCCCTATCTCCAATACAGCTGCGTGCGCATCCGCTCGATTTTCCGCAAGGCGGCCGAGGCGGGCATCCCGCCTCTCGACCCGCAGATTTCCTCGCTGCCCTGCCCGGAACCTGCCGAGCGCACGCTCGTGATCAAACTCCTCCTGATCGGGGAGGTGCTCCCGCAGGTGCTCGAGGATTTCCGGCCCAACCTGCTCGCCACCTATCTCTACGAGCTGGCCTCGGCGTTCCACGCCTTTTTCGAGTCCTGCCCGGTTCTGAAATCCGAGGGCGATACGCGCACCGCACGCCTTGCGCTTTGCGCGACCACGCTGCGCACGCTCGAGACCGGCCTCGGCCTCCTCGGCATCGAGGTTCCCGAGCGGATGTAACGGCGGCCCGGCTTGATCGGGGGCGTCAGCCGCTCCTCCCGTCAAACCAGACGACAAACGACACTACGGCGCCACCTTCGACGCCGCACGCTTGCGCGCCGTGGCATCGAGGATCTTCTTGCGCAGACGCAGCGACTTCGGCGTGGCTTCGACGTATTCGTCGGGCGCGATGTATTCCAGCGCCCGCTCGAGGCTCATCACGAGCGGCGGCGCAAGGGAGATGCCCTTGCCATCCCCCTGCGAGCGCATGTTCGTAAGCTTCTTCGCCTTGCAGGGGTTCACCGGCATGTCGTCCGGGCGGGCATTTTCGCCGACAATCATGCCCTCGTAAATTTCCTCCTGCGGCCCAATGAAAAGGCGGCCGCGCTCCTGGATCGTGTCGAGCGCGTAAGCCATGCTCGTGCCGCTCTCCATGGAAACAAGCACGCCCTTGCCGCGGCTCGGGATATCGCCCTTGTGCGGGCCGTATTCCTTGAACAGATGCGAGGCGATGCCGAGACCTTTCGTGACGTTCACGAGATCGGTCTCGAATCCAATCAAACCGCGCGTGGGAATCACCGCTTCGACGAGCACGCTGTGCGGATTGTGCTCCATGTTCACGATCTCCGCCTTGCGGCCGGCGAGCGATTGCAGAATGTCGCCGAGATTGTCCGGCGGCACATCCACGTAGAGCGTCTCCATCGGCTCGAGCAGATTTCCCGCCTCGTCGCGCTGGAAGATCACCTCCGGTCGCGACACGAGAAGTTCAAATCCCTCACGCCGCATCTGCTCGACCAGCACCGCAATCTGCATCTCGCCGCGGGCCTTCACGTCAAACTGCCCCGCGTTTTCGGTCTCAGAGACCACCAGCGACACGTTCGTCCGCGTCTCGCGGATCAGCCGGTCCTTGATCTGGCGGGCGGTGAGCAGCTTGCCCTCACGACCGGCGAGCGGGCCGTCGTTCACGCAAATCTTCATCGCGATCGTCGGCGGGTCGATGTCCACGAACGGCAGCGCCTCGCGCTCCTCGCTGTCCACCAGCGTCTCACCGATGAAGACTTCCTCAAATCCGGAGATACCGACAATGTCGCCCGCGCCGGCGCTTTCAATCTGGATCTTTTCAAGGCCCTCGTGGCTGAACAACGCGGTGACGGTTCCCCGCTCCTTCGAGCCGTCCTTGTGAATGCAGACGATGCTCTGCCCGACCTTTACCGTGCCGCTGATGATTCGCCCGTAGGCGATCCGGCCCAAATAGTCGCTGTAGTCGAGATTCGAGACGAGGAACTGGAAGAAATCCTGGTCCGACTTCGGCGGCGGCGGGATGTGCCTCACGATCGCCTCGTAAAGCGGCTCCATGTTGTCGCTCTCCTGGTCGACCTCGTTCTTCGCAAACCCCTGCTTTGCGCTGGCGTAAATGTGCGGGAAGTCGAGCTGCTCGTCCGTCGCGTTCAGCTCGAGGAAGAGCTCGAAGACCATGTCGAGGACCTTGTGCGGACGGGCGTTCTCGCGGTCGATCTTGTTGATGACGACGATCGGCTTGAGGCCGTTTTCCATCGCCTTCTTGAGCACGAACTTCGTCTGCGCCTGCGGGCCGTCGTGGCTGTCCACGATGAGCAGCACGCCGTCGACCATTTTCATGATCCGCTCGACCTCGCCGCCGAAATCCGCGTGACCCGGAGTGTCCACGACGTTGATGTGATAGCCCTTCCAGCGAAACGCGGCGTTCTTCGCGCGAATCGTGATTCCCTTCTCTCGCTCGAGATCCATCGAGTCCATCATCCGCTCATCGGTCTTCTGATTGGCGCGAAAGGTTCCCGCCTGCTTGAGAAGCTGGTCGACGAGTGTGGTTTTGCCGTGATCGACGTGTGCGATGATGGCGATGTTGCGGATGTTTTCCATGTAGTTCCCCGAAAAAAACGGACGCGCACTATGGGTGCCGCTGATGGACGTGTCAACTGGCGGCGATTTTTTTGCGGAACATTCAATGGTTTCCCTTGCCAACCATCACCCGCCTCTCTAGTGGATGCCCGCCATGTTCAGCACCCGTTCGCTCCTTCCGGGCATCCTGGCAATCTGCCTGACATCCACCGGCCTTGCGGCAGGGGAGGATTTTTCGGATTTCAACGGGCGCTACAAGACCCGCACCACCGCGAAAGAACGAAGGAAATCCGCGGTGATCTACGGATTCAACGCCTTTCGCGCGTTCCCCGATGGCACGCTCAAGGCCGCCGGCTCCGCTTACATCCGGCGCGAGGGACAGCCGTTTCTTCGCAAAACCTTCACCGCAAAAGGCCGCCTCACAACGCTCGCATCGAATGCCGGCACTTCCCTCGCCAGGGGCACGATCACCTTGAGCAAGCTCGGAACCCGGGGGACAGTCACCCTGCGCACGTTCACCGGCCAGCAGGGCCTCGTCCGGGGCACAATGAAGCTCAAGTCGAAGAAGCAAACCTCCCGCGTTTTCCTCGTCAAAGGGCTGTAACTCACCCGCTGGACGGCTAACTTGTCGTCGTGCCTTCGGACTACACCCCCGCTCCCGACCGCTACGAGACGACACCCTACCGCCGCTGCGGCCGAAGCGGCCTGCGCCTGCCGGCAATTTCCCTCGGGCTCTGGCACAACTTCGGGGGAACCGCCTCGTTCGACAACGCCCGCGCAATGCTGCTGCGTGCGTTCGACCTCGGCATCACCCATTTCGACATCGCGAACAACTACGGTCCGCCGCCCGGTTCCGCGGAGAAGACGATGGGCCGCGTCCTCGCAGAGGACCTCGCCGCCCACCGCGACGAGTTGATTCTTTCCACGAAGGCCGGCTACACGATGTGGCCGGGCCCCTACGGCGACTGGGGGTCCCGGAAATACCTCCTCTCCAGCCTCGACCAAAGTCTGCGCCGGCTTCGCGTCGACTATGTGGACATCTTCTATCACCACCGGCCTGACCCCGAGACGCCGATGGAGGAAAGCCTCACCGCGGTGGCTGACACCGTCCGCATCGGCAAGGCACTCTATGCGGGTGTTTCGAACTATCCCGCCGAACTTGCCTCAAAGGCCGCCACCTTCCTGCGGTCGTTGAATGTCCCGCTCGTCATCCACCAGCCGCGTTACAACATCCTTGAGCGCGCGCCCGAAACCACCGGTCTGCTCACCGCCCTCGAGGACGCCGGCGTCGGCTGCATCGCGTTCTGTCCGCTCGCACAGGGCCTCCTCACCGACCGCTACCTCGCCGGGATTCCGGAAGGTTCACGGGCGGCAACACCGGGCACCTTCCTTCCCGCATCGCGTGTGACGGACGAAGTCGTTGCCAAGGCACGTCAACTCGCCTCGATCGCGAAAGCCCGCGGTCAGTCGCTTGCGCAGATGGCCCTGTCCTGGGTGCTGCGACGTCCGGCGGTCACTTCGGCGCTCATCGGAGCCAGCCGTGTCTCGCAGATCGAGGAAAACATCGCAGCAGCCTCGCGCACGGAATTTTCCGACGACGAGCTCGCCGCCATCGACGCCGCCTGCGGCAACTAGCGAATACCACTCACTCCGCCTCCGCGGGCTCCAGCACAATTTCGGATCCCAAGCCGACGTGCGTCGTCGTTTCTCCGCCGGTTGCGAGGAAGAACCTCCCACCCGTGCGCCCCGCGTCGATCGTGTCCTTCGCCTCCCACTCCGCGCCGGATGCCGTGAATCGCGCCTTCCGCACCGGACGCCACGTCCCGTTCACTTTCACGGCAACTTCGCCAAACAACGCCCGCCTCATCTCCTCCGCGCTTTTCGTGTCGCGTCGAAAATCCTCGAGAAACGAATGCACCCCACGCAGCAGGCGTCCACCGGTTCGCACGCGAAAGGTCACCAGCCGCTCCCAGTCCTCCTCCGACGCCCGCTTCACGAAGCCGGTGTAGTTCGTGAAATCTCCGTCGGCCTCCGCGGCTACGCGGAACTCCGTTTCCTCGCCGATGTTCCATTCAAAATCCGCCATGCACTGCGCTCCCGTTCCCTCTCCGCCAAACCGCTTGACCCGGACATGGGGAGCATGGAACACGCACTCCACCCGATCATCGGTCGGAACGGCATCCGGATCGTCGCCCTTCGTCGGATCCCAGACGGAAAAAATCACGACCTTCCCGCCGTTCACAAGTTCCTGCAGGCCGAAGTATCCCGTGTTCCATCCGCACGCCATGAAGAAACTCCCCGGCGTCGACTGCTCGATGATCATCCCGCAGCGAAACTCCGCCGTCTCGGGAGCGTCGTATGCAAGGTGCACGGACCGTGCAGCGCGCGGCGGCTCGTCGGCGAGTCCTGTGAAAAGCCACCCTCCGAAAAGCAACGCAGCACAACGGAACCTCATCATCCCATCTAAGGCCGACTCTCCTTCGCCGGCAATTCGCAACCGGTTTGACACATCTGCCCCGCGCCCTAGCCTTCTCAGGATGCGTCCCCAATTCTGGTTCCTCCCTGCGCTCGCCGCCGCGCTTCTCGCGGGCTGCGGGAAGTCGGAACCACCCGCCCGAAGCACGAAGGGCGGTCTCCTTTCGGTGGATTCGGTGGTCGTCGAACCCCGCCCGTTCAAGGAAAAGCTCCAGGCCACCGGTTCATTGCTCCCGCGGGAATCCGTCACGCTGCAAAGCGAACGCGAGGGGATGGTGCGCAGCATCGCCTTTCAGGAAGGTCAGCCCGTCAAAGAGGGAGCTCTCCTGTTGAAGATCGATGATTCCGAACTCTCCGCCCAGCTCCAGCGCGCGCAGGCCCGGCTGCAGCTGGCCATCGCCGATGAAGCAAGGCAGCGCGGATTGCTTGGCCGGCAGGGCATCAGCCAGGCCGCATACGACGAAAGTCTCGCCAATCTCGGGATCGCCCGCGCGGAGGTGGAACTCATCAAGTCCCAGCTCGCAAAAACCGAGATTCGCGCCCCCTTCGACGGTATTCCCGGTCTGCGCTCCGTGAGCGTCGGGAGCTACGTCACTCCCGGCACCCCGATCGCAAACTTCGCGGCGGTGGACTCGCTGAAGCTCGATTTCAGCGTGCCCGAGCGCTACCTCGGCCTGCTTCGTGCCGGACAAAAGGTCCGCTTCCGCGTCGCCGGACGGAGCGAGGATTTCGAGGCCACGATCTACGCCATCGAGCCGCGCATCGACGTGGCCACCCGCTCCGTGCTTCTCCGCGCGGAGGTCCCGAACCCCGATGGAAAGCTCCTCCCGGGCAGTTTCGCCGAGATTCTTGTCGAGTTGGACGAGGATCCGGACGCCATTCTCATCCCCTCCCTCGCACTCATTCCCGGTCTCGCCAAACAAACGGTCTTCGTTTTCGAGCACGGCGTCGTGCAGGAGCGGCAGGTCTCCGTCGGCATCCGCACGGCAGACTCCGTCCAGATCATCGACGGGCTGCAACCCGGGGATCGCGTCATCACCAGCGGCATTCTCCAGCTCCGGCCCGGGATGAATGTCCAGCTCGGCAAGCCAAAGACCGCCGCCCCTTCCCCTGACGCCGGGACAAACAGCACGACCGCCGGCTCATGACGCTCTACCGACTCAGCGTCGACCGTCCGGTCCTCGCGACCGTGATGTCCATCGTCATCGTCCTCTTCGGTGCGATCAGTCTCGGACGCCTCGGGGTGCGCGAGTATCCCGCCGTGGAGCCGCCGGTCATCTCGGTTTCCACGACCTATGTCGGTGCAAATCCCGAGGTCATCGAGTCGCAGATCACCGAGCCAATCGAGGAGGAACTGAACTCCGTGCCCGGCGTCCGCACCCTCACGTCCGTCAGTCGCGAGGGGCGCAGCACGATCAACGTCGAGTTCGAGGTTGGAGCCGATCTCGAGACCGCCGCAAACGACGTCCGAGACCGCGCGTCCCGGGCCGTCGGCCGGCTTCCGCCGGATGCGGATCCGCCGGTGGTTTCGAAATCCGACGCCGACAGCCAGCCGGTCGTGATGGTCAATGTTTACAGTCCGCAGCGCGATCTGCTCGAGCTCTCGGACATCGCCGACCGGAGACTGAAGCCGCAGTTTCAGACCATTCCCGGCGTCAGCGAGGTCGATATCTGGGGCGAGAAACGCTACTCGATGCGCCTCTGGCTCGATCGCAACAGGCTTGCCGCCTACAACCTCACGCCGCTCGACGTGCGCGATGCACTCGACAACGAGAACGTCGAGCTGCCGTCCGGTCGCATCGAGGGGGATACCGTGGAGCTGAACGTCCGCACGGTCAGCCGTTTCACGACACCGGAGGAATTCAATGAAATGGTCATCCGCCAGACCCCGGAAGGCGTCGTCCGGCTGAAGGACGTCGGCTACGCCATCGTTGGTCCGGAAAATCAGCGGAGTGTCCTCAAGCGCGACGGCATCCCATCGGTCGGCGTGGTGCTCCGTCCGCAACCCGGTGCGAACCAGATCGCAATCGCCGACGAATTCTACCGCCGGCTGGAGGATGTGAAGCGGGATCTCCCGCCCGACATCGAGATCGGCATTGGGTTCGACACCACGCAATACATCCGCCAGTCGATCCGCGAAGTCGGCGAGACCCTCCTGCTCGCGCTCGTGCTCGTCGTTTCGATCATCTTCCTGTTCCTGCGCAGCTGGCGCTCGACGCTCATTCCGACCGTCGCCATTCCGATCAGTCTGATCGGCGGGTTCTTCATCATGGACATGGCCGGCTTCAGCATCAACGTGCTCACCATGCTCGCGATGGTGCTCGCCATCGGCCTCGTGGTCGACGATGCGATCGTCGTCCTCGAAAACATCTATTCGAAGATCGAGCAGGGGATGACTCCGCACGACGCCGCCATCGAGGGCACGCGCGAGGTGTTCTTTGCCGTCGTCGCCACAACGATCGCGCTCGCCGCCGTGTTCACCCCTCTGCTCTTCATGGGCGGACTCATCGGCAGACTCTTCACGGAATTCGGCATCGTCATGGCGGGCACCGTGATCATCTCGTCCTTTGTTGCGCTGTCGCTCGCGCCGATGCTCTGCTCGAAACTGCTTCGCTCCGGCAGGCCTTCCCGCTTCTACCGGATTACCGAGCCGGTGTTCAACGGACTGACGAATGGCTACCGCGCGCTCATCGGCGGATTTCTCCGCGTGCGGTGGCTCGCATTCCCAGCATTGCTGCTTTGCGGCGCGGCGGCATGGCTTGTGTTTACCCGCCTCGAAAGCGAACTCGCCCCCATCGAGGACCGCTCGCGCCTGCGCATCTCCGCCATCGCGCCCGAAGGTGCTTCCTACGAGTTCATGGCGGACTACATGGACCAGCTCAGCGCGATGGCGGCGGAGGTGGCCCCGGAAAACACCGCCACTATTTCCGTCACATCCCCGGGCTTCGGTGCCGCAAGCTCGGTGAACTCCGGCTTCGTCCGGCTCATTCTCGAGGATCGCGACCGCCGTGAGCGATCCCAGAGCGAGATTGCGCGCGCCCTGCTGAACGCCTCCACCGACCTCGCCGGGTCGCGCATTTCCGTGATCGAGGAGCCGAGCATCAGCATCGGCCGCGGAGCGGGTTCGCGTCTGCCGTTGCAGTTCGTTATCCAGGCGCCCAGCTCGGACAAGCTCCGCGACGTGCTGCCGGTTTTCCTCGAGAAGGCGGAGGCTACCGGTGCTTTTTCCCGTCTCGAGACGGATTTGAAGTTCAACAAACCGGAGCTTCGCATCGACATCGATCGCGAGCGTGCACAGAACCTCGGCGTCTCCGCACGCGACATTGGCGAGACGCTCAATCTCGCCCTCAGTGAGCAGCGTTTCGGATATTTTCTCCGCGACGGGCGGCAATACTACGTTCTCGGCGCTCTCGTGAAGGAGCAGCGCAACGAGAGCCTCGACCTCGCAAGCCTCACCGTTCCAAGCGCGAGCGGCCAGCCCATCCGCCTCGACAACGTCATCCACCTTTCCGAGCAGATCAGTCCGCCGCAGCTTTTCCGCTTCAACCGCTACGCCTCCGCCACCGTGCAGGCCGGCTTGAATCCCGGCATCACCCTAGGTCGTGGCATCGGGATCATGCAGGACGTCGCACGGCAGACCCTCGACGAAACATTCCGCACCGATCTCGCAGGAGAAGCGCGGGATCTGCGCGAGTCGTCGTCCGGACTCGGCTTCGCGTTCGTGTTCGCACTGCTTCTTATTTACCTCGTCCTGTGCGCGCAGTTTGAAAGCTTCCGTGACCCCTTCGTGATCATGCTCACCGTCCCGCTTGCGCTCGTCGGCGCGCTGGGCGCGCTTTTCGTCTTCGGGCAGACACTGAACATCTTCAGCCAGATCGGCGTCCTCATGCTCATCGGGCTCGTCACGAAAAACGGCATCCTCATCGTGGAGTTCGCCAATCAGCGCAAAGCCGCCGGCATTCCTCCACTGGACGCAGTGCGTGAGGCCGCCGTCGCCCGCTTCCGCCCCGTGTTGATGACCGCGCTCTCGACGATTCTGGGAATCGCTCCGATCGCCCTGGCACTGGGCGCGGGTTCCGAAAGCCGACGCTCCATGGGCATTGCCGTGATCGGCGGCATGGTCATCGGCACGCTGCTCACCCTCTTTGTGATCCCGGCGCTTTACTCGTTCCTCACGAACCGCCGCAGCGGGAAGGTCGCCGCGGAAACAGAAACCGCCATCCCGGCGGGACACGCCTAGCAGGCCGGCTTGCTCGGTCGAACACCGCGCGGATCCGCCTTGCGAAAGCCCTAGGCTGCGGCCTGAGCCTCGATCGTCGGATCGCCTCCTGACGCCGGACGGCGGCGGGTCATTCCGGACCGGATGGCAGGCAGAATATCCTCCAGCTCGGTGGCGACCACAAAGTCTCCGGGTTTGCACAGGTCGCTCAAGAGATCGATGAGCGGATCCCAGAAACGCACTCCAAGCGGATCGCGGCGGTTGAAGATCACCACCGGCTTGCCGTCCATCAACGGATTCTTCTGATGCCGGAAAATCATCAGCGCGAGAAGCTCCTGCACGGTTCCCGCGCCCCCGGGGAAGATCACAAACGCATCGGAGTTTTCGATCATCACCTCCATGCGCGTGTAGATGTCCGGCCGGAGCCAGAATCTCGACAACCCATCGGGCAGACCCTCCAGTTCGATGATGTGCGGGACGTTCGACCCCGCGGCCCATCCGCCGGCATCCACCGCCCCCTTCACGACCGCTCCCATGATTCCCGACCGGCCCGCGCCGGAGACACAGCCGATCCGGCTTTCCGCGAGCATTCGCCCAAGCGCCTCGCCGTCGGCGAGATAGTGCGGGTTCTCCAGTGTCGCCGAGCAGAAGACGCACGCATTTCCGATGTAATCGTCGGGCGCCGGCTTGTCGGCAATTTCGACATTTGGGCTCGCGATCTTGTGGCGGCCGGGATCCGGAAGGCCACGGGCGCTCACCTGCTCGAGAGCGGCGAGAACGTCCTCGGGCGAATCCGCCATGAGCAGAAACTCCGCATAGTCCTGCTTCACGGTCCCAATCTTGCGAAGATGCGCGAGCAGCGCGAAGAACGGATCCCAGGAGCGATCCTCGTTCAGAATGATCGCGGGCTTGCCGGCAAGATTGCGGTCCAGCGTCTGGAAGCCGACGAAGATCGAAATCGCCTTGAACATGTCCTCGAGCGTTGCGCCGGGCATGAACACGAATGCATCGGACTCGACGATCTTCTTTTCAATGTTCGACAGCGTGATGCGCTGGTCGCCGTTGGAATTGTATATATCCCAGCCGTTCGCAAAGAGCAGATAGAGAAGCTTGGCACGTGATGCGCGGTTTGGGTCGTCGGCACCAAGCACCGTGCCGGAAAGTCTGATTTTTGGCATACGACAGATTCCAGACCGAACCAGTAGCATCAATCGGGCCGAATTCACCCGCGGTGCCACTGGAACGCCGGAAAACATTCGTCCACAAGTTGCTGCAATGCCAGCAATTTGACGCAATCCCTTTATGGGTCCGTTGAGAACTTCGGAACGCGGGGGGAATTCCAAATCAAGGATGCGTCCTGCGCAGCACTTCCGCGGCGAGCTTGAGATCGGCGACGAACTCCGCGTAGTTACGTTCCCGCGCGGTTTCATCCGGAGCGCGAAGCAACGCCGATGGATGCACCGTCACCAGCGTTCGTTCGCAATGCGCGCTCGGAAAAATCCGACCTCTATCGCGCATGACGCGGACTTCCCTCCCGAGCAGGCTCTGCGCTGCGGTTCCTCCGAGCAACACGAGCACCACGGGGCGCACCGCGGCCAGCTCCGCGAGCAACCATGGGCGGCACGCAGTCATCTCACGCGCGTTGGGTTTCGCATGCAGGCGGCGTTTGCCCCGAGGCTCCCATTTGAAATGCTTAACGGCATTCGTCACGTATGCGCTCGGCCGGTCGATCCCGGCGTCCTCCAGCGCCCGGTCGAACAGCCGCCCCGCGGGGCCCACGAACGGCCGCCCCGCCACGTCCTCCTGATCGCCCGGCTGTTCCCCGACGAACATCAGCGGCGCGTGCTTCGGCCCTTCTCCAAACACCGTCTGCGTCGCATTCCGATAAAGCGGGCATGCCGTGCAACCAAGCGCCGCCTTGCGCAACGTCGCGAGACTTGTGCTGTCGGGCACCGGCGCGGGATGAAACTCGTCCGGCGTGGCTTTCGATCGGCTGCGGGCAATCATTTCAGCAGTGCGGCTGGGCGCCTCCCGAAGCAGCTCGGGCAGGATCGCGGTCTCCGGAAGATTCCTCCAATACTTCTTCGGCATCTCCGACTGCATCGCGCGTGTCTTCACGCGAGCGGGATTGAAAATGCTGCCGTAATAGGTGAGCCACAGAGCCTCCGCGTCATCGTGAACGGGCGCATCGGCGCGCGGCACGCCCGCGGTGAATGAAAGCTGCGACCCATCCCAGTGCACACACCGGTCCGGAGTGAGGATCGACCAATTCATGCCCGCAAACCGGTCGCGAAAGAACGGCGCGTTCAACTCGACAATGTGATGCGCGGGCTCGAACCACGCGACGAACCAGACCGCTCCCTCCCGCCGAACCTCGCGAAACCGCACGAATGCCCGCATTTTGTGGACATCGCGCCGCACGGCCTTGTCCATCGCAACGAGATCATGAACGTCCGGATCCACCTCGATGCGCAGCAGGTGGGGCTCGCCGTGTGTGAGCCGCCAGAGCACGCGATAAAGCAATGCCCATCGTTGCTCCGAGCGATGGCAGGCAACGCGACGCGCCATTTCGACAAAGTCCCTGGGCACCGGTGACGTATTCGCGGAAACGACAGGCGCCGTCTCCTGCTCGTCGAAAAGTTCGAGTCTAGGGTGATCCCCCTGTTCGTCCCAGACAATGCTCCGCGGATCCAATTCCGCTGCCAGCGCATCACGGGCGGCTTTTCGCCATCCGGCGAAGTTTTGGACGAAGAAAATCCGACGCATCAACGCAGGATCGCGCCGCACCGGAGTCGAGGCTGTCTCACGCGCTCCGGGTGGGATTGTCGAAGAGCTCGAGTTGTCGGGCAGGCTTCGATGCCAAACCGAGCGCTCGCGGGATGTGGTCGGCGGTCACAATGAACGGGAGCGCCTTTTGCACCGGCACGCGAAGTCGCGTGAGATCGTCAAGACGCAGCGAGTGCCAGCGACGGATTGCGAGAATGCGATCCACGTTCCGCACGCCGAGACCCGGCACGCGCAGCAGCAGCTCCCGTGGAGCGCGGTTCAGGTCCACCGGAAACCACTCGGGGTTCCGCAAGGCCCACGCGTGCTTGGGATCGAGGTCGAGTGGAAGATCGGGAGCCCCAGGGGAGGCAATCTCGTCGACCTCGAAGCCATAGAACCGCATCAGCCAGTCCGCCTGATAGAGCCGGTGCTCGCGCACGAGCGGTGGCGCGGTCACGGGAAGCTTCGAGGATGCATCGGGAATCGGACTGAACGCCGAGTAGTAGACACGGCGCAGCCGGTGCTGGTCGTAGAGCGACTTCGCCTGCGCGAGAACGTCGCGGTCGCTCGAGGGCGTCGCACCGACGATCATCTGCGTGCTCTGCCCCGCGGGTGCGAACAGCGGAGCCTTCCGGCTCTTTGCGCGCCCCACTTTCGATTCGGTGACGCGCTTCTCGATCACGGACATCGCGTGACGAATCCGGTCGTGATTCTTCTCCGGCGCGAGCTTCCCGAGATCCTGCGCGGTCGGCAATTCGATGTTGATGCTGAGCCGGTCCGCCCAGCGCCCCGCCTCCTCGATCAGCTCCGGAGACGCCTCCGGAATGGTCTTGAGATGAATGTAGCCGCGGAATCCGTGTTCGACGCGAAGTTTGCGGGCAACCTGCACCACCTGCTCCATCGTATGGTCGGGATTGCGGATGATTCCGGAACTCAGAAACAACCCTTCGATGTAGTTGCGACGGTAAAAATCCAGCGTCAGGTTCACAATCTCCTCGGGCGTGAACCGCGCCCTGCGGACACCGCTCGATGCGCGATTGATGCAATAGAGGCAGTCGTAGACGCAGAAATTCGTGAGAAGAATTTTCAGCAACGAAACACATCGGCCATCCGGCGTGTAGCTGTGGCAGATGCCCATGCCGGTGGTGCTGCCGATCCCTCCATCCCGGGACGTTCGTTGAACGGTGCCGCTGCTCGCGCAGGACGCGTCGTATTTTGCGGCGTCCGCCAGGATCGAGAGTTTCGTGCGGACATCCATGGAATCTCACCCATCGCCCGGGGAGCTGGACCGTGCAAGCGGGGCGTCGATCAACCCGCCATCGACGATCAAAAGCACCCGGTCGCCCGTCGCAGGCCTCACCACGCCGCCGCCCGTAAATCCACCGAAGGCCGGGAGGACGCATTGATTGCGCCCAATCCAGAAACACGGCACTCGCAGGCTCTGACGCGCAGGGCCGCGTGTTCGAACGACAGGATGAATGTGTCCGCAGAGCACATAACCATCCCCTGAGCGCCTCGTCGGATGGTGCCGCAGCCTCCACGGTCCCAACCGGTAATCCTCTCGAAGAACCTCGATGCCGAGCGCATGTGCGAGGTCGTGCGCGCGGCGGTCGTGATTCCCCTCGACCATCCGCACGTCGATTCCCAGCGCGTTCCGCCACTGCGCGATTGCCTGCAATTCATCGGCGTGCTGGGAGTGAAACACGTCGCCGAGCAAAACAAGGCGCATCGCGCCCGTCTGCTCAACCAGCCGGGCCAATCTCGCGAGATCGTCGCGGGTCGTGCCGGGCGGCACCCAGCGCAGCGCGCTCCGGAACGTCGCATCCTTCCCGAGGTGCACGTCGGCCACGAAAAGCGTCCGCTCATGCCGCCAGAACAGCGCGCGATCCGGAAGCGCGACGACCTCCTCGCCTGCAAGGACGATGGAAACTCCGGGCTCAGACTTTTTCACGGCCTGCCTTCTCGATGAGAATCTCCATGCGCGCGATTCGATCCGCCAGCCGCTCCGAGCTGAGCTCTTCGCGAAACCGCTCGGCAAAAATGGGGAAAGCAAACGGCGACGGCGCCTCGAGCTCCACCAGCCGCAGGCGGCTCCGGCGCAACTTCGTCAGCGCGGCGCGAAGACGGCTTTGTTCGAGCTGATTTTCAAGCACCTCGCGTGTCGCCTGCCGGAGCAGGAGATTGGATGGCTCATAGCGCGCAAAGACATCGTAGAGCAGCGACGCGGAAACGAGGAGCTGACGCGCCGATTTCCGCGACCGGCCCACGCCCTCGTGCGTGAGGCCGGCGATCCGTGCAATCTCGCGAAACTGCCGACGTCCCATTTCCGCGGCATTCACGCTTCCAAGAATGTCGTCGACTAGATTCTCCTCCGACAGCAATCCGGCGGCGAGCGCGTCCTCGAGAGGAGCGGACGAGGCCGAGAGCAATTCCAGGCCGTGATCGTTGAATGCGAGGGAGAACGTGAGCGGCTGCCGCCGGCCCATCCGATACGCAAAGAGCGCCGCGAGCCCTTCGTGCACGAGCCGTCCCTCGAACGGATAGAAAAACAGATGGCTTCCCTCCCGGCTCTTCCACCGCTCAATGAGAAGCTCATCCGGCGCCGGAATCACGGACAACCGCTGCTGAATTTCCAGCACGCCGCGCAGACGTTCCATTTCCGGGGAGTCGAAGACGCCCCGGCGCGCACCGTCGAGCCGGGTGCGCATTCCCTCTGCGAGCCGTGTCGAAAGCGGAAGGCGTCCACCCATCCATCTCGGCACGCCGCGCGGCCCCTTCTTCGCGGCCTGCACGTAGGCTCGCAGATCGCGCACCCGCACCAGCTCGAGGTTGCGTCCGGCGAAGAGAAATCGATCGCCTGGCTTCATCTTCGCCAGAAACGATTCCTCGACGGATCCCAGTCGAGGGCCGCGAACAAACTGCACCTGAATCGACGCATCGCTCGTGATCGTCCCAATATTCATTCGATGCTCGCGCGCGACACGCTCGTTCGCGATGGCAAGCCGCCCGTTCTGTCGCGAGAGCCGCGCAAACTGCGGATAGGCGCGGAGGGCGTCGCCGCCGCGCTCCGTGAAATCGAGCGCCCATTGCCACTCGTCATCGGACAGGTAGCGGTAGGCATGGGTGGTTCCTACCTCGGCGCGAAGTTCCTCCTCGTCGAATCCACCCGATTCATCCATTCCGCCCGCGGCGACCGTGGCAAGGTGCTGGCAGAGCACATCCAGCGGCGCGCGCAGCGGCGGCCGTCCCTCGATTCGTCCTGCAAGGGCAAGGTCGCGCGCGGCGGCGATTTCGACGAGTTCCAGGGTATTGGCTGGCACGCAGTGAACGACACTCTCCGCCCCGGGCCGATGACCACTGCGACCGGCACGCTGCAGCAGGCGCGCGACTCCTTTCGGACTGCCAACCTGCAGCACCGCGTCGACCGGAGCAAAGTCGACGCCCAGATCGAGACTCGAAGTCGCCACCACCACCCGCAGCGATCCCGTTTTCAACCCGCCCTCCGCGGCGGCACGCACTTCATTCGAGAGGGAGCCATGGTGGATGGCGATCCTTCCCTCCCAATCCGGCATCGCTTCCGTGAGCCCGCGATACCACAGTTCGGCCTGTGAACGGGTGTTCGTAAACAGAATGCTCGTCGTGTGCTCGCGGAGCAGCCGTGTCACTCCCGGCAACAGTTGCAAACCAAGGTGCCCGCCCCACGGATAGCCCTCCTCCTCCGGTGGCAGCAGTGTCTCGATGCGCGTGCGTTTCACCGGACCACCCTGCACGATCCGCATCGCTCGAGGCCTACCCAGTTTGTCGACCCCACCCAACGCCTGCGCGGCTTCCGGCAGATTGCCAAGCGTTGCCGACAGTCCCCAGATGCGCGTCGTGGGAGCGAGCGTCCGAAGTCGCGCGAGGGCGAGCTCCGCGAGCACACCCCGTTTGGTGGAAAGCAGCTCGTGCCATTCGTCCATCACGACGAGCTGGAGCGATCGAAAATTCGGGAGAAACGCCGGCTGGCTCAGGAGCAGCGTCGCGCTCTCCGGTGTCGTGACGAGGCATTCGGGAGGCCGTTCGGCGATGCGTTTGCGCGCGGTCGCGGAGGTGTCGCCCGTTCGTCGTGCGACCGCCCAGTCCGGCCAGATCTCCGAGACAGACTCCGCCAGCGCCGCCTCGGTATCAGCCGCGAGCGCACGCAGCGGCGTGATCCACAACACCCGCAGGCCTCCACCGCGATCCCCGGTTTTCATGGCTTCGCGCAGTGCCGCGAACCACACGGCGAATGTTTTCCCGGCGCCTGTCGTGCAGTGAAGAAGGCCGGATTCCCCCGCGCCATATGCCGCCCACACGTCCCGCTGAAACGGAAACACCGTCCATCCGCGGTCTCGAAACCACGTTTCCAGGACAGCGTCGGGATCCTTCACGCAGACACCATAAGCGGGGGACGACATTGCGAAAGGGTCACCTGCGCCGCTGCGCCGATATGAGAACTTCGCGGATGACTCGATGCTGTTCTCGCCGATCCCTCCATGGAATCCTGCGCGCAAGAAACATTTCCAGCCTCCCCGGGTTCCCTATGCCATGACAAAGCTCCCCCTGCTCCTGCTCGCCGCCGTTGCGCTCGCCGCCCGCGCGGAGAAGCCGCTCGTCGATTTCGTCGATCCATTTCTCGGCACGGCGCCACTCACGAACGTCTCGGACATCGGCTTCGAGCCGCCCTGGCGCGTCTGGGCGGGACTGACATTTCCGGGGGCATCCCTGCCGAACGCGATGGTCCAGCTAAGCCCGATCACGGAATGGGGAAGCGGCGCGGGCTACGAATACGAGGACGACACGATCCGCGCGTTCACGCACACGAACAAGGGTCACTGGAACCTTTGCCACATTCCGCTCATGCCGGCAGCCGGTGAAGTCGACCCAAACGACTTTTCATCGAAGTTTGACCACGCGCACGAATCCGCCGCCCCCGGTTACTATCGCGTTCTCCTCGACCGCCACGGCATTGATGCGGAATTCACGACCACGCTGCGGACTGGAATGCATCGCTACACCTTCCCGAAGGGCGCGGAGAAAAAACTCATCGCCGATCTCGGCATCTCGAACGAACGCGTGCGCGATTGGAAAATAGAGCAGGACGGGCCGAATGCCTTCCGCGGATTCCAGAACACCGGGCAGACCGTGTATTTTTACGCGGTCACGAATCACGAGATCGCACGTATCGAAACCGTGAAAGGGGACGAGCGTGACATCGCTGTCATTCATTTCGCGGATTCCGACGAGCCGCTGGAGATTCGCATCGGGCTCTCATGGGTGAGCACGGAGAATGCGAAGGAAAACCTCGAAACCGAACTGGGTGATAAATCGTTCGCAGAGGTCCGTGCCGACGCGACGGCGACGTGGGAGGCATTGCTCTCAAAGATCCGCGTGAAGGGCGGCACCGAGCGCGAGAAAGGGCTGTTCTATTCCTGCCTCTACCGCGCGTTTCTCTGGCCCGTCCTGCGCAGCGATGTGAACGGCGAATTCACCGATCAGGCGCGCAAGGTCGTGAAGAAGAACTTCCGGTATTACGAGATCCCGTCGCTCTGGGACGACTACCGCAACAAGCTCGTCCTGCTCGCGATGCTCGAGCCCGAAGTCACGAACGACGTGATCCAGTCGATGATCGACCGCGGCGAGGTCACGGGGTTCATGCCGATCTTTTTCCATGGCGACCATGCGGCTCCGTTCATCACCGGTTGCTATCTGCGCGGGGTGCGCGGTTACGACGTGAAGAAGGCTTACGACCTGCTCCTCCGAAATGCGACCGTCGAGAGCCGGCGCGCCCGGCCGCACGTCCAGGAGTTCATTGAGAAGGGCTACATCTCCACGCCCGCCATCGAGAATCCCAACGTCGAGACAAAGGCGAAGGCCGGCGTAACGAAGACGCTGGAATACGCCTACGACGACTACGCGATCGCCCGGCTCGCGAAGGAACTGGGCGACACGGAGACCCACGATGCGTTCATGAAACGCTCGCAGAACTACAAAAACGTTTTCGATTCCTCGACGGGTCTCATGCGCGGACGGCTGGAGAATGGCGACTGGGTCGAGCCGTTCGACCCGCAGTTTCCCTACTACGAATACATGTATCGCGAGGCGAACGCGTGGCAGTCCACGTTCTTCGCTCCGCACGACACCGGCGGTCTCATCGCCCTCTACGAAAGTCCGGAGGCGTTCGAGGCGCAGCTCGACAAGCTGTTTTCCATTCCGTGGAACCCGACCCACATCGCGATGAACGTAAACAGCTTCATCGGCCAGTATTGCCACGGCAACCAGCCCGACCACGGCTTCCCGTGGCTCTATTACTGGGTCGGCAAGCCGGAAAAATCCCAGGCCATCCTCGACGAGATCATGGCGCGATTCTACGGCATGGACGACGGCCGCACGCTCTGCGGCATGGACGACGCCGGAGAGATGACGTCGTGGTATGTCTTCACCGCGATCGGCATCTATCCCTATTCCCCCGCCGACGACGAATACATCGTGAGCGTTCCGATCTTCGACGAGGTCACCGTGCAACTGCCGGATGGAACCTTCATGATCGCGAAATCGGGAGAGGGCCGGAAACTCGAAAAAATCTCCTACGATGGCAGACCGAGGAATGGTTGGTTCATTTCCCATTCGGAGCTTGTCCGCGGAAAGAATCTCCTTATCGAAACCGTGTCGGACGATTGACGGAGCGTTGTGCGCAGCGTCGTCCGACGGCCGATGATTGACCTCCGGACGGCCAAAGGACTATTTCCGGCAAATGACAACTCCGCCACCGCTGCCACACGCCAAGTCCCGGAGAAGGACGCTTCTGTTCGTCATTCTGGCAGGGTGTTGCGCGGCTCTGGCGGTTCACACCGTCATGCGCAACGCCTCGTCGGAGGATGATTCGCCATCTCCGCCGCCCGAGGAAGCGTCGGTTCATCCAATTCCTCTTCGGGAAATCGATGTGGACAAACTCGTCACGCAGTATTCCGACAAACTCGACTATTTCCGGAAACTCGACGCTGCCACGCTGGCGGAATACGAACGCAACAACCCAGCAGACGCGAGCTGGTTCGCAGACGGGCGCCAGGCGGTGCGACTGTTCACCGTGGTGCTCGTATGGGGCGATTTCTACGGCCAGGGTCTGCTTCAAACCTCCGACGCCTACGCCGCGGCTGCGTGGAAAAAAGGCTGCCGCGATCCGTTGATTGAAACGATCTGTGACGTCTTCCAATTTCAAGACCGCTACTCCAGCAGTCCTCAGAGCGCGCAGGCTCACATCGACCATACCCAGCGCCTGCTCTCGAGCGGCTATTCCGCCGTCTTCAAATTGTCGGCCCTCAGCATGCTGTTGAAGAACCTGACATTCAGTCAGGTGAACTGCCCGGATCTGGAGGAAACTCTCGGGCGTTTCTGGGAACGAATTCCCGAATTCATTCCGACCGTGGGAGAGCAGTTCACGGCATTGCTCAAGGAGGAGGTTCCCACCGATGTGGTCTTCTCGCGCGGGAACTTTTTCTTCGATCGCGTCGATGACAGTGAATGGCTCGTCCCTGTGGAAAATGAAATCGAAAGGGCCTTCGCCCGCGAAAACCCCACTCATCCCGCCCGTGCTGCGCTCCGGGGAGATTTTCTCATCCAGTGGGCCTGGCAGGCCCGCGGATCGGGTTGGGCGCATACCGTGACCGAGGAGGGGCGCCGCTTCATGCAGGACCGTCTGGACCAGGCGAACAGGACACTGACCACAGCCTACGAAAAAAATCCCTCCGACTATCTCGCTGCGACGTTGATGCTCGTAGTGGAACTCGGACAGGGCAATGGCCACGATGTGATGGAAATGTGGTTTGAGCGGGCAATGAAGGATCGGCCGGACAATTTCACCGCCTGCTCTCGGAAAGCCTGGTATCTGCAGCCCCGTTGGTATGGCTCCCCGCAGGAAGTGGTGGAGTTTGGCATCGAGTGCGTCCGCTCCGAAAACTGGCGCGGAAAATTGCCGCTGATTCTCCCGATTGCCATCAAGGATCTCGCCGATCAGCAGGAGGATCTCTACCGCAACGACGAGGTGTGGAACCTAGTCGCCCCGGTTTACGAGAAATTCCTTGAGCACTATCCCGACAGCATTTCCACCCGCACGACCTACGCCGATTGCGCCGCGCGAGGCGGTCGCATCGATGTTCTGCAAAAGCAGCTCTCGGAGCTCGGTGAAAACTGGGACCGCAGCGTTTGGTCCAATGCGGATTACGACCGCATTTCACGACTCGCAAAACAGCCGTAAAACTGGATCCGTCCGAGCCAGCCGACAGGACTCCCGCCAATGCCAAACGCCTTTCGCGCCATCGACGGCACGCTCTGGAGAGCCGGGCAGCACATCCCCCTCACGCTGCCCGACGGCTCCGTGGTCACCGAGAAATGGGCGGGCTCCGCGACCGAGGAGAAGCTCGCTTGGTGGCTGCGTCCCTCCACCGAAAATGTCCTCGCGCACACGCTGGCCGTTGCTGCAATTGGCACCGACGATGGCGGGGAGCCGGTCTGGGCCGATGCTCCCGAGGGAGCCTGCGCGTTCTTCGTCATCACCGCGCCGGAGCCCGGCAAGGACTACCGCCTCGCGAAGATGGTGACCACCGCAGCGTCACCGGCGATGGCTGCATGGATCGGGAACGATCGCTTTGCGCTGCTGGGAACGCCCAGGCCAAACGGCGGTTTCGTGAAGGTGAATCCTCCCGATCCGCCGGAGCCGCCTCCACGCCCGCAACTCGAACTGTTCTGATTCTCGCGACGTTTCGCCGGGACACAAAAACGAGCTCGGAATTGCCGCAGGATCGCATTGGCAAGTCGGGCAACGTTTGAATAGTTTCGCGCGCATGTCGAATCCCCCGTCCTCCGGCGCCACGCGGCGCAGCTTCCTTCGGGGTGCGGTCGGCGCCGTCGCCGCCACACCATTTGCCGGTTCATTGCTCGCTCAATCGGAACCACCCGAGGCGAAACCAGCCGCGCCCGGGGAGTCGCTGGAGGTTCTTGTCCTCGGCGCTGGAATGTCCGGCCTGACGGCGGCGCTTTCGCTGCACCGCGCCGGACACAAGGTGCGCGTGATCGAGTATCAGGATCGCGTCGGCGGCCGGTTGCTTTCCGTGCCGCTGAAGGGCGGGCAGTTCACCGAGGCGGGCGGCGGCCATTTCCGCTCGAACATGCCGTATGTGCTCAGCTACGTGCGCCATTTCGGGCTGCCGCTTCTATCGCTGAACGACGGACTTCCCCGCTACCTCTACGGCGGGAAGGTCGCGGAATCGGCGTTTCTCGCGAACTGGCCGTTCGATCTGAAGCCCGAGGAACGCAACGTCACCGTCGCCTCGACGCTCAACCACTATCTCTATCTCAACGGCCTCGACACCGACACCGTGCTCGACGCGAACTGGCCCGATCCGGTCACGCGCGAGCGCCTCGACAGTCTCACCGTCGCCGACATGCTGAAAAAGGTCGGCGCGTCCGACGCGTTCATCCAGCTTCTCGACGCGCACGGCGGCACGTTCACGAGCAGCTCACCCGCGCTGGGTGCGATTCCCGATCTCGCCTACCACTTCGGTGATCAGAATCTCTTCCGAATCAAGGGCGGCAACGACCAGCTGCCCAGGGCGATGGCGAAAGTTCTTGGAAATCGCATCGTCCTCGGCGCGCCGGTTGTTTCCATCGACCAGTCCGGCCCAAAGGTCGTCGTGAAAGTGAAGGACGGCCGGGAGTTCTCGGGCGATCGCGTCGTCTGCACGATTCCCTTCACGGTGCTGCAGGACGTCGCCGTCACACCGGACTGGTCGACGAAGAAAAAGACGATGTTCGAGGAGATGGAGTGGGACAAGACGGTGAAGATCATCGTCCAGACGAAAACCCCGGCGTGGCTCTCCAAGGGCGTGCATGGCTGGCCGCTTGCCGGCTCCGATCAGCCGTGGGAGCGCGTCATCGACATTACCGGCAACGAACCCGGCGGCTACGGCAACGTCTTCTTCTACCTCAACGGCTCCAATGCCGACCGCCATCTCGCCCGTTCCCGCGAAACGCGGGCGCAGGAAACCGTGGACCTCTTCCGCAAGGACATGCCCGACCTCTTCGACGAGATCGTCACCCTGCAGGACTTCGCGTGGTCCGAGCAGCCGTGGATCCGCGGCTCCTTCGGCGGACCTCCCGTCGGTGGTGCGTGGATGATCGACGAATGGACGAAGCCCGAAGGCCGAATCCATTTTGCCGGAGACTTCACGACGATGAAGACCGGCTGGGTGGAAGGCGCCATCGAGTCCGGCCTGCGCGCGGCGCGGCAGATCGATCCGAGCGCCAGGCCCGAGGTCGAGCCCGGCCTGCGTCAGGAAGTCAAGGCGTAGCCCGTTGCCTCACGCACGCTCCGCCGCATCGCGACCGAGTGCGGCGAGGCGGAGCACGGTATTCCAGTTGCGCGCGGTGTTTTCGACGCCGATCCACGCGTCGAACTTCTCCGCCATCCTGCAGCGGCCGAATCCGTTCGGCGTGTGCAGATAGGCGACGCGGTCGATCACCAGCAGATCCTCGTCGCCCACGGCGCAGGCCCGCACGCGCGCGACATTCGCGGAGTCCGGCACGCTCTCCAGCAGCGCCGCATGCACGGTCGTGGGAGCCGCGTCCGCCTGCGCGGAGAAGGGATTGCCTGCAATCACCGCCTCCCATTCCTCTAGCGTCGGCGCGAAGATCGCCTTCTCGAATCCGAACTCCCGCCGGCACAGCTCCGCGATCGTCGCCACGACCTTGCCACGCGAGAGACGGCTGCGCACCACTGCGTTCCCGCTGTTGATGTAGGTCGCGACATTTTCGAATCCCTCCTCCGTGAGTTTCTCGCGCAGCGGCTTTGTCGGCAGCTGCGTCTTCCCGCCTACACCGCGAAAGAGAATCACGTAGACCGTCCGCTTCATTCCGGAACCCTGCCGCCGGCACGCCCGGCATTCAATCCGTGCCCGTGATTTTTTTGCGCGGAATTGTCCCCAACGCCCCTCCCCGTTCGTCGCAGAAACGAACCCTGTTTCCATGAGCGACACCCACACCATCCGCCTGCACCGCGTCCTCCGCGCCACTCCTGACCGCGTCTACCGCGCCTTCCTCGACCCCGACGCCCTGGTAAAATGGTCCCCGCCGCACGGCTTCACCGGAAAGGTGCACGAAATGAATGCAACCGTCGGCGGCAGTTACCGGATGTCGTTCACGAACTTCTCCACCGGCAGCAGCCATTCCTTCGGCGGCACGTATCTCGAGTTGATCCCGAACCAGCGCATCCGCCACACCGACAAGTTCGAGGAAGGGCTGCCCGGCGAGATGACGGTGACGGTCGATCTGAAACCCGTCTCCTGCGGCACGGAACTGCACATCGTGCAGGAGGGTGTGCCGGCCGTCATTCCCGCGGAAGCCTGCTACATGGGCTGGCAGGAATCGCTCACGCTCCTCGCCCAGCTCGTCGAGCCGGAGATTCCCGACCAGGCCTGACGTGGGCCGGCCTCGCGCGGTGGGCGCCGACTCATCGCGCAGGTGCCGCGGCTGGTGCGACCCGCTGGAACCGAATCGGAATCCCATCCCCGTAGTCCACCAACCTCTCGACGACGCCGTCGCCGACCTCGAACTCCACGCGGACCTTGCCCGTGCGCAGGTCCTCGTTTGCATTCGTCTGACGTCCGAGAAACGTGTTGGTGTCGGCTTTACCGACCGCAAGGTCGACCGTTTGCCCCCCACGCCGCGCATAGCGGAGGCGGGCTCCATCCACCTCCACGGTCACGCGACCCAGCACGGGGTTCTCGTAATCGCCGGCATAGTCCGCAAGGGGCAGCGCTGCCGGCTGCGATTTCCCCGCCAGTTCCTGCCAGTGACTCTCCACCGCGCTCCGTTCCGCGAGATGGTCCCGGAAGCGTTTCAACAATGCGTCGCCAGGTTCCGGCCCCTTTCCGCCGAGGAAATGGCGGGCAATGCGATCGAACACCACCGTCCGGAATTCGCAGTCGTCGAGATTTGTCAGGATGGCCACGCCGAGCCCGATCTCCGGCAGCAAAGCGACATAGGCGCTCATGCCGTCGATGTTCCCGTTGTGCCACACAAGGCAATGTCCGTCGTAAAGCTGCGTCACCCACCCGAGGCAGTAGGAATTGAGCGGATATGGCGAAGCCCTCGCCTCGCCTTCCGCGGACACGGTCCACATCGGCGTGTGCGCGGAATGCAGGACTCGCAGCGTCTCCGCCGACACCAGCGGCAGGTCGCCGTTCGCGCCGAGATTCACCTTCAGCCACGGCACGAGATCCTTCGCGCAAGACACGATGCTCCCGGCCGGCCCGATGTTGTGCATGTCCCGATAATCGATCGCAACGGGCGCGCCCTCGTAATCGAGAATGTGCGGGCGGGCGATGTTGTCCTGTCCCTCGAGCCCGGCGTCGGTCGCCCATGTGCGCGTCATTCCGAGCGGCTCGAACATCTCCTTCGTGAGGAAGTCGTCCCACGTCCGCCCGTCCGCGATTTTCGGAATCATCATCCCGGCGAGCAGGAACATCACGTTGCGGTATTGATACTGGTAGCGGAATCCCTCGCTGAACGGCACGCGCTTCAATCGTTCGAGGATCTCCTCGCGCGAAAACCCCGTGCCATACCAGAGCGAATCGCCCATCGCATCCAGCCCGCTGTGGTTCGCCAGCAGGTCGCTGATCCTGATTTCCTCCGTCACCCACGGGTCGGACAATTCCAGCCCAGGGTCGATTTCCTGCACGCGCGTGTTCCAGCGGATCCTGCCGCGATCCACCAGCATTCCCATCGCCGTGGCGGTGAAGGCCTTCGTCGTCGACCCGATCGCAAAGAGCGTCTCCCCATCCACCTTCCCCGGCTTCCCCGCCTCGCGCACGCCGTAGCCTTTCACGAGGATTGGCCTGCCATCCTTCACCACCGCAATCGCCAGACCCGGCAGCTTCCATTCCTCCATCCCCTTCTCGATGAACGCGTCGAGGTCCGGCGGCAGCTCCGCCGCAAATAACGGGCCCACGAGCGCAAGTGCCACGAGACCGGTCGGGCATCGGAAGAGGAACGTCCGCATCCCGATGATCTAACCCCGCAATCGCGAATCGCCGAATTCTTTCGAGTGGACACCCGCTCCGCACGTGGTGCCGGCCCGCCTCGACTTCGGCCTCGCGTCGCTGGATTTCACGACCGCAGCACCTCCGCCGACCGCATAGAAAGCCCGCACCCGCGCCGCAGCGACCTGCGCCCGACAGAGGGCGGCCTCGCGATCCGCGGCAGACGTGCATCGCGTGACGCCGGGATTGGCTGGAAACATGGGAGGAGCCAGCCACCACGCGCGCTGGCTCCGCGATTGTTCGCACCATCGTCCCGGCACGTTGCATAGCCGTTGCCTATCGCCACGAGAGGAAAGAAGTATTTCAGCAATCGCGCGAAATTTGGTTGTCTGGACCACCTTCCGCACGGGGTGTGACCACGATTATTCCGTGCATCCGCTTTCATCGAATAGACCACTCAACAGCATCTGCCGCCGAGAAACCGCCATGTCCGACGAACCCAAATGTCCGTTTCATCCCACCGCTTCCGTCACGCCGCTCGGCGGGACGACCAATGAGGACTGGTGGCCGAACCGTCTGAAAATCGAGTTGCTCAGCCAGCACTCGGAGAAGTCCGATCCGATGGATCCGGATTTCGACTACGCCGCGGAGTTCAAGAAGCTCGATTTCGCCGCGCTCAAGGCCGACATCGCGAAGCTGATGACCGATTCGCAGGACTGGTGGCCGGCGGATTTCGGCCACTACGGGCCGCTCTTCATCCGCATGGCGTGGCACGCCGCGGGCACCTATCGCGTCGGCGACGGTCGTGGTGGCGGCGGCCGCGGGCAGCAGCGCTTCGCTCCGCTGAACAGCTGGCCCGACAACGTGAGCCTCGACAAGGCGCGCCGCCTGCTCTGGCCGATCAAGCAGAAATACGGCCGCCGCATTTCGTGGGCCGACCTCCTCATTCTCACGGGCAACGTGGCGCTCGAGACGATGGGGCTGAAGGCGGTTGGCTTCGGCGGCGGACGTGCCGACACGTGGGAGCCCGATCTGGATGTGTATTGGGGCCGCGAGAAGACGTGGCTCGGTGGCGACGTGCGCTACGCCCACGGCTCCGAAGGCGTGACGAAGGACGGCCCGGCCGTGCTCGTCTCCGATGACACCGCGGACGGCGACATTCACAGCCGCAAGCTCGAGAACCCGCTCGCCGCGGTGCAGATGGGTCTCATCTACGTGAACCCCGAGGGCCCCGACGGCAACCCCGATCCGCTGAAGGCCGCCTACGACATTCGCGACACGTTTGCGCGCATGGGCATGAACGACGAGGAAACCGTCGCCCTCATCGCCGGCGGCCACACCTTCGGCAAGACGCACGGCGCAGGTCCCGCGGACAACGTGGGCCCCGACGTCGAGGCCGCTCCGATCGAGCAGCAGGGCCTTGGCTGGGCGAACACGTTTGGCAAGGGCAAGGGCCGCGACACAATCACCAGCGGCCTCGAAGTCACCTGGACGCAGACGCCGACAAAGTGGAGCAATTACTTCTTCGAAAATCTTTTCAAATACGAGTGGGTGCTCGAGAAGAGCCCGGCCGGCGCGCATCAGTGGGTCGCGAAGGACGCCGAGGCAATCATTCCCGATCCCGAGGAGCCGGATAATCCCGCGCTCCGCCGCAAGCCGACAATGCTCACGACCGACCTGTCGCTGCGCTTCGACCCGGTTTACGAAAAAATCTCGCGCCGCTTCCTCGAGAATCCGGAGGAATTTGCAAACGCCTTCGCCCGCGCGTGGTTCAAGCTCACGCATCGCGACATGGGCCCGAAGTCGCGCTACCTGGGGCCGGAGGTGCCCGCCGAGGACTTCATCTGGCAGGACCCCATCCCGCCCGTCGATCACCCGCTCGTGACCGAGTCGGACATCGCCGCACTCAAGGAAAAGATCGCCGCCTCCGGCCTCACCGCCCAGCAGCTCGTCGCGACGGCGTGGGCCTCGGCCTCGACCTTCCGCGGCAGTGACAAGCGCGGTGGCGCAAACGGCGCGCGCATCCGCCTCGAGCCGCAGCGCAGCTGGGAGGTCAACAACCCGGCCGAGCTCGCCTCGATCCTCGCGAAGCTCGAAACGATCCAGGCGGAGTTCAACACCTCGGCCAATGGTGGACGCAAAATCTCGCTCTCGGACCTCATCGTCCTCGCGGGCGGGGTCGGCATCGAGCTCGCCGCAAAGGCCGCCGGCCACGACATCACCGTGCCGTTCACACCCGGCCGGATGGATGCCTCGCAGGAGCAGACCGACGTCGATTCGTTCGCCGTCCTCGAGCCGCTCGCCGACGGCTTCCGCAACTACCTCAAGGGCCGCTATTCCGTGCCCGCCGAGCACCTGCTCATCGACAAGGCGCAGCTCCTCACGCTCACCGCACCCGAGATGACCGTCCTCCTCGGCGGTCTGCGCGCGATCAACATCAACGCCGACGGCAGCAGTCACGGCGTCCTCACCGAACGCCCGGGCCAGCTCACGAACGACTTCTTCGTGAACCTGCTCGACATGGGCACCGAGTGGAAACAGGTCTCGCCCTGCGGCAACGCCTTTGCCGGCTTCGACCGCAAGACGGGCGAGCAGAAGTGGACGGCCACCCGGGTGGACCTCGTCTTCGGCGCAAACTCGATCCTCCGCGCGCTCGCGGAGGTCTACGCCACCGCCGACGCGCAGGAGAAATTCCTCAACGACTTCGTTGCCGCCTGGACGAAGGTGATGAACCTCGACCGCTTCGACCTCGCGTAGGATTTCGCAAACACATACCCGCGTTTTCGTAGAGCTTCAGTAAGCCCGCCTTCGGCGGAACGCTCGAAGACTCTCGGCAGCCGGTGGTCTGTCGCACCCAGGCCACCGGCTGTGTAGCGCAAGGGGATCCGCCAGCCTCTCAATGGCTTGGGGATTGCCGCGGTGCCGCGATCGGCGTTGCGTTGCTCCCGCTGTCCGGCAATACGCCGGTTGAACGCCGTGCACCGGGCAGAACGGCGAACGTCACTCCGCAGGCGGCCAGGTCACACCGTCGAGCTCCGGCGGCAGTTGCTTCGGGTCCACCGGGTAGAAGCGCGAGAGATCCATGCCGGTGGATTTCGAGCCCTGCAGAAACTCGAGTTCCTCCGGCGCGCCTACGATCAGCCAGAGCACCTCCTCGTCCGTGTCGTTGAACACCTGCCGCAGGAGGTCCGGGCCAACGAGCACTCCGCCATACCGCGGCACGGTGAGGGTCTGCCCGCCCACACGCATCCGGCCCGTGCCTTCGAGGACAAAATAAAACTCCTCCTGCCGGACGTGCTTGTGCAGGGTGTTCGCGCTCCTGGGCGGCAGCCGCCACAACCGGGCGCCGAGATTTTCGCTGCCGGTGCGTTCGAGGTAGTCGGCATTCGGGATGCGCATCAAGTTCGACGGCCGCCAGTGCAGATCGTCGGGCGCGATGACCTGGTATTCGTCGCTCTTCACGCCCCCGGAGTTTCGTTGGTGAGCGCATACACGGAGGCGCGCTCCGGATCGAGCGGTCGGATCTCCAGCTCGATGCCGTAGGCAATGCAGGGATTCTCCGCAACCAGCCGTGCAGCCGCCTCGAGATCCGGAGCGTGGATGAACCAATACCCTCCGATCACTTCCTTGGTCTCGGTGAGCGGAGCGTCGGTGACGATGCCCCGTCGCGTGACAATCGCCCCGTCGCGCTTCAACCGGCTGCCACCGCTCATCCGGCCGGCGGCGATGTGCCCGTCGAGCCATTCGTAGAAACGTCCGATTGCCGCCTCGATCTCGTCCTTGGGCGCGTCCGCATCCCATTTGCCGCGCGAGATCACGAGAAAGGATTCATCGCTCATGCCGTTGTTGTCTTCGAGGCCGTTGCCGGAAGCAAGGCAACTTGACCCACGACCGTCTCGGACCGCTGACACCGACCCGGGGTGCATTTTCCACTTTTGCGCGGAATTGGTGACAGTTTTCGGCGGGAAAAATCGTTTTCCGATGAAAGGCCGGGGGTGGTGTCCCGTGCGCGCCAGCTCATGAAGCCGGCCGCCGGAAGTCAACCGCCTCGAGCCTCCTTGTCGAACCCCTAATCACCCCATGAAATTCCGCAATCGCTCCCTTGTGGCGATGGCCGTCGCCACCGCCGTTCTTGGTGCATCCCCACTCGCGAACGCCTCCATCGTCGCCAACTTCACCGACGGAAACGGCAACACCCTGGTCGACCAATATCTGGGCGTGCCCGGTCTTGGGTGGACCACCGCATGGGCAACCAACATATCCGGCTCGAACAACCTGGCACCCGATGGCTTCCGGGGCACGGTAACCAACGTAAACCCGCTCAATGGCGGGGGAAATTACCTCAGCTCCACGCTGACCACGGGCACTGGAACCGCTCAAGGAAAGGGCGCGCAGGTGCGCAGCTACGGCAACTACGACGGCATCGATCTTTCCGCTCCATACACGGTGAAATTCTCCATGCGGCTGGATTCCGATCTGTCCGTTCTCTCCGGGCCCACGGACTATATCCAGGCGTTCGACCTTCCCGGGGGCGCCTCCGATTTCAGCGGCAATGGCACCTGGCTGATCCGGGCCTTTGGCGCGCCGACGGGGTCGAACGGCCAGATTCCCGCCCACACGTGGATGCTTTACGACGGCCTGTATAGCAACACCTACAACGTCAATCAGTTCGTAAGCTCCGGCGTCACCCTGGTCAGCGGAGCCGTTTACGATTTCACGATCGACATGGATCCGGTCAATCTCCTCTACCGGGTCAGCATCAATGGCGGGGCGTTCTCCGACTGGCTGACGTATCGGAGATCGACGGCCCCCGTGGGAGGCAGCGCGATCAACTTCGGCGGGCAGATCGCGCCCAACAGCGAAATGAGCTTCTCGATCGACAACATCGAGATCGTGCCGGAGCCCTCGACGGTTGCGCTCGTTCTCCTGGGTTGCGGCGCAGCTGGAGTTGCCGCGTTCCGCCGGAGAAATCCCGCATAGCCTCCGGCCCAACCGGCTTCCCCTGAAAGCATCATGCGCCCTCCACTGCGGGGGCGAAAATTTCGCGTCAGCGACCGTCCACGATGGCCTCGTAGAGCCAGACCTTTGCCCTTGCCCAATACCGGTGGACGGTGCGCTCCGCGATCTTCATCTCCGCCGCGATCTCGGGAATGGATAGTCCGCCAAAGATCTTCAGGATAACGACGCGGGCATGGTCGGGATTTTCCGCTTCGAGGTGTCCGAGCGCCTCGTGAATGAGCAGCATCTTCTCGTCGGCGTCCACCTGCACGGAATCCGCGGCATCCATCGGAACGCGCACCCATTTTCCACCGCGCTTGAGTTCCGCACGCTGTCTGGCGCGGTCGATCAGGATGCGTCTCATGGCGGTCGCCGCCGCGGCAAACAGCTTCTTCGGATCCTCCCACCACGTCCGTGTCTCATGGGCGGCAAGCCGCATCCATGCCTCATGCACGAGCGCCGTGGGCTGGATCGTCTGTCCGGGCATCTCCGAATGCATGCGCGCGGCAGCCATCCGTCTCAACTGGGGATAGACGGAGGAAAGAATCTCCTGTGGCGGTTCGGCGACAGACATCAGAGAGGGAGGGACGCGCCAAAAATGCGTGCGCATGCTTTCAATGTCAATGCCCCCGCCCTGAGGCGTTCCCCGCAGGTCACGTCCGGCGAGGAATCTCTGGCGTATGGCCGGGAAACATCTATCGTGTCATTTCACGATATGAGGATGGATTTGACGCTTTCGCAGACACGCATCCTGAAGGCGGTCGCATGGTTTGAAGACCGTCAGGAACCCGTGCTCATTCCCGGTTTGCTCACCCGCCTGAAGCTGGCGGCGGAAAGCAGCCTCACGCCAACGCTGAAGATCCTGGAGCGAAAAGGTCTGCTGCAAATCCTCGGGGGAGGCGCCAAGGGACGGCCCCGCGTGTTGCGTCTCACGGAGAAAGGGCGGCACGCGATCGGCACGGGTGGCATCCCCCTGCTCGGCTCCATTCCCGCAGGCCCTCTCTCCGAGGCACTGGCCGAGCCCGAGGAAATCGTCCCGCACCACGCCATGCTTCCGTGGCGGCCGGGGGATTTCCTCCTGCGTGTGAAGGGGGACTCGATGACCGGCGACGGCATTCTGGACGGAGACAAGGTGCTGCTCCGCCCCGGTGTCGAGCCCCACGACGGAGAAATTGCCGCCGTGCTCGTGGGCGAAACCTGCGAAGCCACGCTCAAGCATTTCCTGCCGATGCCCGAATCCGGCCAGGTGAGGCTGCGGGCGAGCAACCCCGCATACCACGACATCGTGGTGCCGGGGGCCGGGGTGAAAGTTGCGGGGGTTTTCCGAGGACTGATCCGCGATGGAACCCGCCCGTGACAGTCGAATCATCAAGCTCGAGGCCTTCCGGGCACTGCGGGCAAAACTCGCGGAACCGGATGTATCCACGCCGCACGAGCACGTGCCCGTCGGCGTGCCCGGGTTCGATGCCGTCGCCGGAGGTCTGCGCAGGGGTGCGGTGAGCGAGTTTTCGGGGTCGAGCGGTCATGGAATGCTGTTTTTCTCGGCATTGCTGGAAACCGCCTGCCGCGAGCGATGGCCTATGGGGCTGATCGATGCTGCGGATCAGTTCGAACCCGCCGACTGGGATGCCGCGGCACTCAGACGGGTGCTGTGGGTGCGTTGCCGCGAAGTCAAAAAGGCGCTGCACGCCGCGGATCTCCTGCTGCGTGACGGAAACCTCCCGCTCCTCGTGCTCGACCTTCACGGCGTTCCCGCCGCACAACTGCAACGCATTCCCACGAACGTCTGGTATCGCTTTCAGCGCGTGGTCGAGGAGGCCGGTGTTGCATTCGTCGTGCTCAGTCATCGGCCGATGGTCGAGGGTGCCCATGTGCGCATCGAGGCCGGCGAACGGCTGCACCTCGGAGACCTGCGAATCAAACGGCGGGATCTCGCCACCCGCATGCCCGTGCGCACGCGGCAGAAGACGACCGCGTGGGTCGCCGCCAGGAGGAGTGCGTGATGTTCGCCGCACTGTGGATGCCGCGATTCCGCCTGCAGTCGGCGCTGCGCTGGCGGGAAGCGCGGGGACCGATCGCTCTGGTCGATGGCGATGCGACCCGCGGAGTGATCCTCGAGGCAAACGCCGAGGCCGCTGCGTCACGGGTGCGGCCGGGACTCTCCCCGGCACAGGCCCTGGCCCGATGCCCGAAGCTGGGCGTGATTCCACGCTCGTTCGCGCAGGAAATGGCCTGTCAGGCATTGCTGACGGAGATCGCGCTGGAGTTCTCGCCGCGGGTCGAGGCGACGGCGGACGGGCTTTGCACGCTGGATCTGTCGGCCGCGGCAAAGGGCGCCTGCTGGCAGCGAATGGCGGAGGAAATGGTGGCCCGCTGCGCAGCGGAGGGTTTCGAGTCGCGGGTGGGGATTGCAAAGCACCCCGATCATGCATGGCTTGCAGCCTGCCGGGCGGAACCGGTGAACGTCGTCTACGAGGGCGCGTCGTTTTGCGCCGCTCTCCCGATCGAGGTCCTGGAGCCATCGGAAGCGCTGGCCGCGATTCTGAAGGACTGGGGCATCCGCACCGTCGGGGAATTTCTCAAGCTGCCCGCAGAGGGAACCATCGAGCGACTCGGCCCGGAGGCTGCGGCACTGCGGCGGCGCGTGAGTGGCCGCTCCCGGCGCGTGCTGCGGCTGGTGCGGCCCGTGGAACATTACACCGAGGCGTTTGATTTCGATTATGCGATCGAAACGACGGAACCCCTGCTCTTCCTGCTCCGACGGTTTGTCGATGCGCTCTCGGCTCGACTGCGGACGGCGCATCGCGTGGCAAATGCGCTCACCCTCTCGCTGCCCACCGACAACGGCCCGGAGTATGTCCGCACTTTTTCCATCCCATCGCCGACCTCGGATGCGGACGTGTGGTTTCGGATTCTTTCCACCCATCTCGAGTCACTGACGCTGGAACACCAGCCGGTAGGGGTGCGTCTGGATGTCGGAGTGGCCGAAGCCGCCGGCCGGCAGCTTCATCTCTTCGAGAGCACGCTGCGCGATCCGAACCGCTTCGGCGAAACTCTCGCGCAGCTCAAGGCGGTGGTCGGTGAAAACCGAGTCGGCATGCCCCAGCCGGCGGATTCCCACGAACCGGGAGCGTTTCGAATGGCGGAATTCGCGGAAGCCGGCGAAGCGGCGTGCGGTCCATCCCGGCGAGGACTTCCGCTGCGCCGGCATCGCCCCGCACGACGTATCACCGTGAAGCGCGTGAAAGGCCGGCCCTCCTGGATCGAGGGACACGGTTGCGTCGTCGATGCACGGGGGCCGTTCGGATTCTCCGGAGGATGGTGGGAGAAAAACTGGCGCGTGGAGGAATGGGACGTCGAATCCGGCGACGGCTGCCTGCTGCGCATCGCGTGGCGGCCGGGAGGGCGGTGGACCCTGGAGGGCGCATATGACGTATGTTGAACTGCACGCCCGCAGCGCCTTCAGCTTCCTGCGCGGTGCCTCGCTGCCGGAGGATCTCGCCCGCGAGGCCGCTTTTCTGGGCATCGCGGGGCTGGCTCTCTGCGATCGCGACGGCGTCTACGGTGCGCCTCGATTGCTGGAGAACGCCCGCGATCTCGGGATCACGCCACGCGTCGGCGCAGAGCTCACCATGGAAGATGGATCGGTGCTGCCGGTGCTCGTGGCCACGCAAACCGGTTATCGAAACCTCTGCCAGCTCCTCACCCGGGCGAAGCTGCGCGGCTCCAAGCAGGAGAGCGCCGTGCGCTGGGAGGAGCTGGGGGAATTCGCGGAGGGATTGATCGCCCTCACCGGCGACGAGGAGGGAAACATCGTCCGACGGATCGACGCGGAGGATTTCGACGGCGCACGCGCAACCGCAGAACGCCTGATCGCGGCCTTTGGCCGGGAAAATGTTTTTGTGGAGATGCAGCGCCATCGTATGCGCGACGAGGAGATCCGGCTCGACGCATTGGACGATCTGGCCGCCACCGCAGGACTACGAACCGTTGCCACGGGCGGGGTGCTCCATGCCCGTCCCGCACAGCGGGAGGTGCTCGACGTCTTCACGTGCATCCGGCACCACACGCATCTCGACGCCGCCGGAAAACTGCTCGCCCCCAATGATCATCGGCATCTGAAGAGCCCGCAGGAAATGGCGGCCCTGTTCGCCGACCGGCCGGAGGCGCTCGAAAACACGCGCCGCATCGCGGATCGTCTCGACTTCACGCTCGAAAACCTGGGTTACGAGTTTCCCCGCTTCCAGGGGTTGAGCGACGAAGCGATGAATGCGCTGCTGCGGGAGCGCAGCGAGGCTGGCATCAGGCGCCGGCACGGAAAAATCCTGCCCCACGTGCGGCGGATGCAGGAAAAGGAACTCCGGCTCATCGCGGAACTCGGTTTCGCGGGGTATTTCCTCATCGTCGCGGACATCGTCGATTTCTGCCGTGAGAACGACATCCTCGTGCAGGGCCGAGGCAGCGCGGCCAACAGCGTGGTGTGCTTCGCGCTCGGCATCACGGCATGCGATCCGCTCAAGCATCATCTGCTTTTCGAGCGCTTCTTGTCTCCGCCTGTGCCGGGGCAGAAAAAGTCGTGGCCGGACATCGATCTCGACCTCCCCAGCGGCGACCGCCGGGAACGGGTGATCCAGGAAATCTACCGTCGCTACGGGGAGCACGGCGCGGCCATGACGGCGAACGTGATCACCTACCGCGGCAAAAGCGCAATGCGCGAGATCGGCAAGGCGCTCGATTTTCCGCCCGAAACCCTCGACCGCTTTTCGAAGCTCTACGCTAACGGCGATTTCCCGCACACCCTCGACTTCCGGGAGCAGATGCGCCGTGCGGGACTTCCTGCGGAGAACCCACGGCTGGCTGCCGCAATCCGGCTTCAGCAGCGCATGCGGGGATTGCCGCGGCATCTCGGACAGCACTCCGGGGGCATGATCATCTGCGAGGGCGCGTTGAGTTCGATCGTGCCGCTGGAACGGGCCTCCATGCCGGGGCGCGTCGTGGCGCAATGGGACAAGAACGACTGCGAAGACCTCGGCATCATCAAGGTGGACCTGCTCGGACTCGGCATGATGTCGGTGATGCAGGATGCATTCGCCCTCGCGAGCAAACGACGGCGCGATTCCTACGATTTCTACAATCTTCCCGAGAACGACGAAAAAACCTACGCCATGCTCGGCAGGGCGGACACGATCGGGCTTTTCCAGGTCGAGAGCCGCGCACAAATGGCCACGCTCCCCCGGCTTCAGCCGAAGGAATTCTACGACATTGCCATCCAGATCGCGATCATCCGGCCCGGACCGATCCAAGGCAACATGGTGCATCCGTATCTGGCCCGGCGAATGCGACGCGAGGATGTCGATTACTTCGGCGTGGAAAAGGGCAGTGCGATCGAGGCCGAGTTGAAGACCCTGCTCGGGCGCACGCTCGGCGTGCCATTGTTCCAGGAACAGATGCTGGCCATGGCGATCCGGCTGTCGGACTTCAACGGCGCGGAAATCGCGGAGCTCAAGAAGGCCCTGAGCTTCCATCGCTCACAGGAAAAGATGGTGCGCGTCTGCGACAAACTCCGCCGGGCCATGGCAGCCAGGGACGTGCCGCCGGATGTCGCCGAGCGCATCGTGAAGTCGGTGCAGGCCTTCGCGTTGTATGGATTCCCGGAAAGCCACGCGATCAGCTTCGCCTACATCGCCTACGCAAGCGCATGGATGAAGGCTCATCGGGCACCGGAGTTTTATGCCGCCTTGCTGAACAACCAGCCGATGGGGTTCTACTCCGCCTCGACACTCGTCTACGACGCGAAGGCCCATGGTGTCCGGGTGCGGCCGGTATCGGTCCTCGAATCCGGCGGACAATGCACCGTGGAGGATGACCAGACCATTCGCCTGGGCTTGAACATGGTGCGCGGACTGGACGCAGCTTCAGCCGCGCGGATCGTCGAGAAACGGGAACGGGCGCCGTTTTCCTCGCTGGAGGATTTCAAGCACCGGGTGCGACTCGACAGGGACGTGATCCGGACGCTGGCCCGGCTCGGCGCCCTGAATGGACTAGGCACGCATCGCCGCGATGCCTTGTGGAATGTCGAGGCTCCGCCCCGAACGGGGGAACTTTTTCCCGATATCGAGGCAACCCCTCCGCCGCTCCAGATGATGAATGCCTTCGAGCGAGTGAGCGCCGACTACGCCGGCGCCGGAGTGACCACGGGTCGCCATCCGATGGCGCTCGTTCGCGAAAGCCTGCCGGATGTCTGGCTGGCGAAGGATCTTCCATCGGCGGCGAATGGACGATCGATCTGGATCGCCGGCATGGTGATCTGCAGACAGCGTCCGGGCACGGCAAAGGGGTTCGTGTTCGTCAGTCTCGAAGACGAGACGGGGGTCTCAAACGCGGTCGTGGATCCTGCATTGTTCGAGCACCGGCGTCTGGTCATCACCCAGGAACCCTTTTTGCGCATCCGGGGCACGGTGCAGAATCAGGACGGTGTCATTCACATCAAGGCGCGGGAGATAAAAGCCCTCGCCATGACGGACCTCGCCGCGCCGGGTTCCCACGACTTTCACTGAGTCCGCATCCTTCGCGGATCTTCCCGCTACTGGCTGCCGACGCCGCTTACGCGCATCCGGATCGCATAGAGTCCCTTGCCCGCCGTAACAAAAAGCGTCCGTCGGTCCGCGCCTCCAAAACAGACGTTGCCCGTCCAGCGCTCGGGCACCGGAATGTTCTCGATCTGCTTGCCCTCCGGGTTGAATACGGTGACCCCGTCGCTGTTCGTAAGATAAACGTTTCCCTCGGAATCGATCGTCATTCCGTCGGAGCCCTTTTCGCAAAACAGCTCACGATCGGCGAGCGCCCCATCCTCCTGAATCCGGTAGCGATAGGTCTTCCCGGGCTTGATATCTGAAACGTAGAGCCATTTTCCATCGGGCGTGCCGATGATGCCATTCGGCTCCACCAGACCGTCCTCCACAAGCACCGCCCGGTCACCCCCCTTTGGCAGAAAGTAAACGCATCTCGGAATCGGCGGAATGTCCGCGCGGTTCCAATAGTCCCGGGCGTAATAGGGATCCGTGAAATACAGCCCGCCGTCGGGGCGGAACCACAGATCGTTCGGTCCGTTCATCCGCCTGCCGGCCGCGTCCTTCAGCACCACCGTCACCTCGCCATCCGGCGAAATTTTCCACAGTTCGTTGTTCCCGTCCGCGCACGCCCACAGGTTGCCGTCGGCATCGAAACACAACCCGTTCGACCTCCCGCTTGGCGAGAGAAACGTCGTCAACCGGCCGTCCACGCCCCACTTGTGGATCGTGTCATTCGGTTGATCCGTGAAATACACAGAGCCCTCCGAATCGCAGGTCGGGCCCTCGGTGAACTCGAATCCGCCGGCCAGCTTCTGCAGCCGGGCTCCCGGCTCGGTCACAGTCGCGAAGGAAGCGCTCATTACAAAGGCGGAAAAAACCGCCACGGAGAACCAGAGACGTCCGGGGGAATCATCACGAAGCATTCCGGATTGAACGCTTTTTCCCGCCCGACGTCGCCACCAAATCGAGCAATCCCGGAAAACGGCGGTTCACCTCCTCGCGGCGAAGCGAGGTCATGCATCTGGTTCCATCGCTCCGCATCCGCACCAGCCCCGCCTCACGCAGGACCTGGAAATGATGCGACCGCGTCGCCTTGCACACGCTCACATCGAAATCCCCGCACGTGAACTCCACATCCCCCGCCTCGACGAGCTGTTTCACGATCGCGACACGGCACGGATCCGACAGTGCCTGCATCACGTCGAGCAGGGAGACGCTCTTCAGTGGAGGATGCCGGTAACGTTTCATGGGAGCCGTGCAACATACCACCTCGTTCGACGTTCGTCGAATTTCCGTTTGACCCGGCGCCGGCTTCGATGAACCGTCTTTGTTCGATACGTATCGAACATATCACGCATGACATCGATCCTTCACACTCCGCTTCGAGCCGGCGCATTTGAACTTCCCAACCGGATCGTCATGGCGCCTCTCACCCGTTGCCGCGCCGCCGCAGGGCGGGTTCCCGCGCCGCTTGCTGCGGAATACTACCGCCAGCGTGCATCCGCGGGTCTGATTCTTTCCGAGGCGACGAGCGTGGACCCGTTGGGCGTGGGGTATCCGGACACGCCGGGCATCTGGACGGAGGAACAGACCGAAGGCTGGAAGCCCATCGTGCAGGCCGTGCACGACGCCGGCGGACGCATCCTGTTGCAGCTCTGGCATGTCGGCCGGATCTCGGATCCCGTTTATCTGGACGGCCAGCTGCCCGTGGCTCCGAGCGCCATCGCAGCGGAAGGCCACGTCAGCCTCCTTCGTCCGCAGAAGCCTTTTGTGACCCCGCGCGCGCTCGACCGGCACGAAATTCACGGCATCGTCGAAGCCTATCGGCGCGGCGCGGAAAACGCCCGGCGCGCAGGATTCGACGGCGTCGAAATTCACGGCGCGAACGGCTATCTGCTCGATCAGTTTCTGCAATCGAGCAGCAACCACCGCGATGACGATTACGGCGGTCCCATCGAGAACCGGGCCCGCCTGCTGCTCGATGTGACGGATGCCGCAATCTCGGTGTGGGGTCCGGATCGCGTCGGCGTGCATCTCGCTCCGCGCGGAGGTGCCCACGGCATCAGCGATGACGACCCGGCCGCCACGTTCGGCCATGTCGCCAGCGAACTGGGCAAACGAAACATCGCCTTCATTTGCGCCCGCGAGCCATACGACGGCTCCGAACTCGGTCCGCGCCTCAAGGAGATCTTTGGCGGCGTCTACATCGCAAACCAGGCGTTCACCAGGGAATCGGCGGAAGCCGCCATCCAGCGCGGAGCGGCGGACGCCGTCGCGTGGGGCCAGCTGTTCATTGCGAATCCGGATCTGCCCGAGCGGTTCGCCATCAATGCACCACTGAACGAGCCCGATCCCTCCACCTTTTACGGCTGCGGCGAGCACGGATATACCGACTATCCATTCCTGAGCGGCGACGCGAACGCATAGCTCTTCACCCGGCTATGTCGTCCGGGAACATCCATGCCTTTGTCGCCAACGCTCATCGCATCCAGTGGATGCGGTGAGCCCGGAGCGGATCAAAGTCCCGGCTGTTAGCGAGAGACTGCGGCGGTCCCCACCCCTCCAACGACAACAATGAAGCCCGCTATGAGGCCGAGGATGAAAAAGATGGTTCCGATAATCCCCAGGATGCGGCCAATCGTCGTGAGCTGCTTCCCCTCGGGGTCCATCGTTCCCGCCTCCATCGCTTTCAGATCCGCGTTACCCATGACCCACGCCGGAATTCCAAGGGGCGCACAAAGAATCAGGCTTAGGATTCCAAAAACGAGGATGATGGTGCCGCGATGAGGTTTCATGAGGAGGTCGTGTTTTCAGGAACGTGACAATTTTCTCCCGTCATATCAACCCGACATTGTGACCGATTGGCTTCCCAAACCCCTTCGGGCAAACGATAACCTGCACGCATGCGAATGGTTCTCCCTGCGCTCCTAGCGGTCGCGGCTGCCACTGCAGCGGACGCAGCTGAGCCTGAGCTCCGGACATGGACCGACATCAACGGCCGGCGCATCGAAGCATCGTTGAAGAGCCGTGAGGACACCGCGGTGGTGCTGACCCTCGAAAATGGAAGGGAAGTCAAGGTCCCTCTCGAGAGCCTGTCCGCGGACGACCGGGAATGGCTCGCTCAAAATGTGACCGATGGTGGCAGCCCTGGCTACGACGGTCCTCCAGCGGAAGCTGACTGGCCAAGGACGGTCTCGCAGAGCGAACCTCCGAAGGCGCGCATCACTCGCGAAGATCGGGAACGCCGGGAGTTTGTTTACGAGACCGAGCACTACGAGTTCATCTGCGATTCGCAACTCGGCATCAATGTTGTGCGCGATTTCAGCCGCGTATTCGAGGCGACCTGGCTGGCAAACTGCCTGCTGCCTTTGGAGCTGAAACCGGTTCCAGAACCCGGTCGGGAGAAATTTCAGGCGCGCTTGTTCACGGATGCCGGGGACTACCTGAAGAACGGAGGTCTGCCGGGGTCGGCAGGTATTTATTCAGGGGAGGGCAAGTCCATGATGCTGCCGATCGACAGCGTCGGCGTTCGTATGTTTGGAAGCCGGGTCACGGTCGATCCCGCAGCAAACGACTACAACACTCTCATTCATGAAATCACCCACCAGATGATGAACCGCTGGCTGGGGAGGATTCCCATCTGGTTCGCGGAGGGTTCCGCGGAATACGTCGCGATCGCGAAGTTCGACAACGGCCGCTTCTCGTTCGTCCAGCAGGACCGCCAGCTCAAGGAATATCTCTCGCGCCACTCCAGCGGCGTATTTTCGATGGTGCCGCTCGAGAGTCTGATGACCATCGATGCACGCACGTGGTCCACTTCCCTGGAAAACGACGGTTTCTGGCGCTACTACCTTTCCGCCCTTGTCCTGACCTACTATTTTTATCACCTCGACGGAGACGGCAAAGGAACGCACATCAAGGCCTTTATGCGGGCGATCGAGAATCCGGACGCCGGCTCCGGCGATGGCGCCGTGAAAGAGCATCTTCTTCGGGACCGCGACTACGCAACCCTCCAGTCGGACGTGCAAAAGGCCATGCGTCGCCTCGGCATTGCGCTGACGTTCGAGGAGTAGAAATCACTCTCACCGCGGTCTCGGGCAATTCGAAAGCCCCGCCGATCCGTGCGACACTCCTGTCTTCGCTCATTGCGGATGCCCGTCACCGGATGCTATCCCACAACAAGCCGATGAAAATCTACACGCGCACGGGCGACGACGGGAGAAGCGGCCTGTATTCGGGCGAGCGGCTTCCGAAGTCGGACGACCGATTCGAAATCATCGGCACGCTCGACGAACTGAACGCTGCAATCGGCTTCTCCCGGGCTTCGGCGCCACACGCGGACGTGGACGCACCGCTCCGTCGCGTCCAGGAACTTCTCTTTGAACTCGGTGCGGATGTCGCCAATCTCCGCGAATCACCGCCCCGTGTGGGTCACGCGGAAGTCGAATGGCTCGAGCGCCGGATCGATGAAATGACGGCCGTGCTGCCTCCATTGCGAACATTCATTCTGCCAGGGGGGCACCCCGCAGCTGCGGCGTTGCACGTCGCCCGCGCCGTCTGTCGACGGGCGGAGCGATTGGTGGTGAGGACATCATCGAGCGGAAACAGGATTCCTGCGGCAGCCGCCGTCTTTCTCAATCGACTGTCCGACTTCCTGTTCACAGCCGCGCGCTTCCAGAATCACCTCGCGAAGGTGACGGAAGACGCGTGGATTCCGAATCAACAATCCACCGAATAACGGGCTATTTCGCCTCGGGGTGGCGGTAGAGGATCTTCAGCAACTCCTCGACGACCTGCGGGTTCGACTGTGCAAGGTTCCTCTTTTCGAGAGGATCCGTCTCGTAGTCGTAAAGCTCCAAATCGGCGGATTCCCGGGGAGCTCCCGGCTTCTTCCACTCCACCAGGCGGTAGCGGTCCGTGCGAATCGCGCGCCCGAGTCGCCCCCCCAGCGGGAAGCAATGAAACGCGTGATCGCGCACACGGGCGGACGGGTCGCGAAGAACCGGCGTGAGATCCTCTCCGTCGATCTGCTGCGGCACGTCCAGCGGCGGGAACCCGGCCAGACTGGCCAGCGTCGGATAGATGTCGACCGTTTCGGCGAGCTGTCCGGTGTGAGTGCCGGGTGTGGTGACCCCGGGGGCAACCATGATCAAAGGAATGTGGTTCGCTTCTTCGTAGTTGGTGTGTTTGGTCCAGTATCCGTGATCACCAAGGTGATAACCGTGATCGCCCCACAGCACGATGATCGTGTTGTCGGCAAGACCAAGCCGATACAGCTCGGCGAGCACCTTGCCAATCTGCGCATCGACGTAACTGACGGCCGCGTAGTAGCCGTGCATCATCTGAACCGACAGCTTGTCGTCGAAGCGACCGTTTTCCGGCAACGGGTCGTAGTTGTTCACCTCGCCACCCCATTTTGCCGCATATTTCGGAGCGCCCTCGGGCTCCTTGCGGTATTCAGCGAGCTTGAAGTCGGAGGGTTTGTAGAGATCCCAGTATTTCTTTGGCGCAGTGAAAGGCAGGTGCGGCTTTACGAATCCAAGTGCAAGGAAGAACGGCTTCCCACTCTCCTTTGCGGCGATCAAGCGGCGAATCCCTTCTTCGGCGATCCGGCCGTCCGCATATGCGTTATCGGGGGCGTCCACAATCTCCCATGCAGAACCCCGCGGGAGCTTTCCAATGCGTCCGAGTTCGCGGTTCGTAAAAAACGCCTCCTCCCGCGTGAGCTGGCCGCCGGCCGTGCTTTCGGGATCAAGATATTCCACAACGGGCTCGAGCTGCGTTGGCACACTCCACGAAGCGGCGTCATCCGTATTGCCGTGTCCCGTGTGGAACAGCTTTCCAACGGCCTCGGCCTTGTAACCATTCTGCCTGAACAGCTGAGGAAGCGTTACCGCATCCGGCACCGCCTTGCGGAAATTCGTCCCGAGATCGTAGATGCCGAGGGTCGAGCTCCGGGAACCCACGAGCAGGTTGTTCCGGGAAGGCGCGCAGACCGCCTGGTTGCAATAGGCACGATCGAATTGAAGGCCTTTCGACGCGAGCAGGTCGAGATTGGGCGTCTTGGCGGTCTTGTCCCCGTAACATCCCAAGGTCGGCTTGAGATCGTCGACGCAGATCAACAACACGTTCGGCGGCTGGGTGGCTCCAAAAGCGGTGGAAGCAAGACAGGCAAGCGGTAACAAAAAATTTCTCATACAGCGGGGTAACCGGGAATTGATTGGAAGATTGCGGAGCTACCGACTCCGCCGGCAGGCAAGACAAACCGTTCCAACGGGCTTTGAAGTATCATTGCCCCCGGTAGCCCACCATGAGGATCACCAACTAAATTCTGAGATCCTTTACCGTGTCACAAACCCGAAAGAGAGGTGACTAACGCTGAAGAAGAAAATGGTGCTCGGGGGGGGACTTGAACCCCCATGCCTTGCGGCATACGCCCCTCAAACGTACGTGTCTGCCATTTCACCACCCGAGCTAAAGTGGAAGCGGATTTCCATGGTCGGATCCGCGAAGGGAAGGGCAGTGTCTCACGAAACTTTCCACACGCAAGCCGGAAATTTCCCTTGAGTTCGAATTCGATCACTGTCATTTTCCCCGGTTCTCACCAAGGCACTGTTTATGGCATACGCAATCGTTCAAACCGGCGGGAAGCAATACCGCGTCGCAGAAGGTGACGAGATCGACGTGGAGAAGCTCGATGTCGAAGCCGGCAAGGAAACCGCACTCGATGTGCTCCTGTTCGCCGACGGCGATACCGTGAAATTTGGTTCGCCGCTTCTCGACGGCGCGTCTGTCACGGCCGAGGTCGTGGACCAGCACAAAGGCGAGAAGGTCATCGCTTTCAAATACAAGCGGCGCAAGGGTTACCACCGCACAGTCGGCCATCGCCGTCAGCTTACGCGCCTCAAGATCAAATCCATTTCCACCAAGTAATCCGCCATGGCACATAAGAAAGGACAGGGCAGCGTCAAAAACGGACGCGACAGCCAGAGCAAGCGTCTCGGCGTGAAAAAATTCGGCGGCCAGTCCGTCATCGCCGGCAATATCATCATTCGCCAGCGCGGCACGAAGTTCATCCCGGGTCGCAATGTCGGCCTCGGACGCGACTACACGATTTTCGCCCTCGCCGACGGCCGGGTGAAATTCGATCGCAACGGACGTCGCGTGAACGTCGAGCCGGTTTCGGCCTGATATCGTAAAGATCATCGCTCCGCCTCGCTAACACCGCGCGGTCGGCGAATCTCAAATCAAAAGGCACGGGGTAAATCCCGTGCCTTTTTTGTATTCAGTCGCGGGTTGTTATTCCTGCTTCCATCCTCGCGCCGTCCGCCGTTTTCTGAGTTCATGCACGTCCCGCACCTCATCGAACGCAAACGCGAGGGACACGCACTCACTCCCGGTGAAATCGCCGACATCGTCGACGCTTTCACCCGGGGGGATCTGCCGGACTATCAGATGTCCGCGCTCGCGATGGCGATCTTCTTCCGCGGAATGACCGAGAGAGAGACCGCTGCTCTTACCGCCGCCATGCGTGACAGCGGACGCGTCTTCAGCTGGCCGGAGGAGTCTCCGCCCAAGGTGGACAAGCACTCGACCGGTGGCATCGGTGACAAAGTTTCGCTCGTGCTGGCGCCGCTGCTCGCGTGCGAAGATTTCTGGGTGCCGATGGTTTCGGGTCGCGGCCTGGGCATCACCGGCGGCACCCTCGACAAGCTCGAGTCGATCCCGGGCTTCGATGTCCGCTTATCCGAAGAGCGCGCACTTCGACAGATCGAGAAAATTGGTGTGTTCATGGCCGGTCAGACCGACGACTTTTGCCCGGCCGACCGGAAGCTTTACGCGCTGCGGGATGTCACCGGCACCGTTCCCTCGCAGTCACTCATCATCGCCAGCATCATGTCGAAGAAACTGGCGGAATCGCTGGATCGTCTCGTGCTCGACGTAAAATTCGGCAGTGGCGCGTTCATGAAGACACGCGAAGACGCTGAGACGCTCGCCGCAGGACTTGCCGCTGCGGGCAACGGGAACGGCGTTCGGACCACCACCATCCTCACACCGATGGACGAACCGCTCGGTCACACGGTCGGCAATGCGCTCGAAGTCGCAGAGGCTGTGACCACGCTCCAGGGACACGGCCCCGGTGACCTCGTCGATCTCACGCTCCGTCTGTGCTCCTCTGTTTCCGACCTGCCCGAGGAAGCCTTTCGGCGACACCTCGAGTCCGGCGCTGCATGGGAAAAATTTCTTCGCCTCGTCGAGGAACAAGGCGGAGATGCCAGGGTCCTGGAGAATCTCTCCGAATTTCACCGCGCTCCGGAAATTGAAGCGGTTCCCTCGCCCTGCGACGGCGTCATTCAGGAAATCAATGCGAGTGCGATCGGGCTCGCCAGCGTCTTGCTCGGGGCGGGAAGAATGGTTGCGGCGGATGTCATCGATCCCGCGGTGGGATTCAGCGGCATCCGGAAAACCGGCGACCGCGTTGTGAAGGGGGAACCCGTGTTGACCATTCACGCCCGAGATCGCGACGGATTGGAAATGGCGCGCGAGGCCATCGCGAGAGCCATTGTCGTTAGCTGAGGGGGCAATCCCGACCGGGTCGTGAGAAGTCGCCAATTCGAGCCGGTATCCGTCGGGGTCTCTCGATACCAACGCTCAAGATCCGCAACTGCAGCGCGGTGATCGTCCGCAATCCTATCACTGCACGCGGCCTGCAACGCCCCGAACGAAACAGTTGGCGGGATTCCCGCCGGTTCATCATGCTGGAAGCGATGCGAACGATTTCCGGCATCCTGCTCGCAAGCTGCCTTTCCCTCCATGCCGCGGATCCGGCAGTCACGGAGCTGATGCAAAGCCGAGACGCTCTTCGCGACCGCCCCTTTTCGGAGATCGTGGAAAGCGCCACCGGGAGGAAAGTCATTCCAGTGGATCCCGCACGCCATGGAGCGATCCTGCACCACATCGGCAGGGCTCTCGACGAAACCCTTCGCGCCTTCGACGACCCTGCGCATCCGATTCATCAATCCGGAAGAGTCAACGAAGCGAGCCGCCATCTTGAGGACGTCCTCCGCGACCGGTTGAGCGCAATTCCCGGCTGGACGTGTGCGATTCCCGCCACCGCGGAAGGACGCGAGCAACGTGCCGGCTATCCCGATCTACGGATCGAAACCGACACAGGTATTGTGATCTACCTCGATCCTAAGCTTTACGCGGCAAAGAACCGCGACAGTGCGCTGCGGACGTTCTACTATGAGCCCAAGGCCCTCACTGGAAAGATTCAGGCGAACGCCATTCACCTTCTTGCAGGGATTGCCCACGACGAATCCGGCACGCGACTCCGGCTGACGGGTTGGGAGCTGGTGGATCTTTCCCGGGTGAACGTGCGCGTCAAAATCGAGTTTCAGGCGTCAAACCGCGACCTTTACGCTCCCGAAACCGTCGTTGCTCAATCCAGCGAGCAAGGAGATTTGAACTGAAGCGCCTTTCCGCTTTACTGGGCGCATCATGCGCATCGTTCGTTGTTCGGAAAAAGGATACGAGAAGAAGCTCGCGCCTCTTACGCGCCGGGCAAAACCGGATCAACAGGTGCAGGCCACGGTCGCCGAAATCCTCGCCGCCGTGGAAAAGGAGGGCGATCGCGCGCTCATTCGTTACACCAAAAAATTCGGAGGCCCGAAGCTAACACCCGCAAAGTTGCGCGTGACCGATGCCGAGCTTGATGCCGCGGATGCCGCCTTGGATGCGAAGACGCGGCGCGCGCTTCGTGCCTCCCACGCGAATGTCGCCGTGTTTGCAAAGGCAAGCCTCCGTGAGAGCTGGTTCATGAAGAACCGCCAGGGAGCCATTGTCGGCGAGCGATTCGATCCGTTCCGTCGAGTCGGCATTTACGTTCCCGGAGGAACAGCTCCTCTCGTTTCCTCCGCGATCATGACCTGCACGCTGGCGCAGACGGCGGGAGTTCCGGAAATCGTGGTTGCCACTCCCTCGGATGCGAAGGGGAAGGTTCATCCTGCCCTTTTGGCTGCGCTGCGCCTTTGCGGAGCGACGGAAATCTACAAAGTCGGCGGCGCCCAGGCGATCGCTGCCCTCGCTTACGGGACGAAGACGATCGCTCCGGTTGTAAAACTTTTCGGGCCGGGCAATGCGTATGTCGTCGAGGCAAAGCGCCAGCTCTTTGGAATCTGCGCCGTCGATCAACTGCCGGGGCCAAGCGAGGTTCTGGTCATCGCGGACGATGCGGCGAATCCGGAGTGGGTCGCCGCGGATCTGCTCGCGCAGTCCGAGCACGGCCATGGCAGCGAGGCCATTCTTCTCACGCCGTCCGGACGCCTCCTCGATCAGGTCGTCGAAGCAATAAAGCGCCAGGCGGCGGAATCGTCGCGGCCGGAGTTTCTCGCCGGAGCCCTTAGGAATGCCATGCTCGTGCAGGTGCGTGATCTCGACGAAGCCATCGCGCTCGCAAACGCCTACGCGTCCGAGCACGTCTCCGTGGCGACACGCGAGCCAGGCGTGGTCGCAGCAGAGCTCCTCACGAGCGGAGCGATCTTCCTCGGGGGAATCTCACCCGTTGCGGGCGGTGATTTTCTGGCCGGACCGAGTCACGAACTGCCAACCGGCGGAGCGGGCAAATCCTTTGCGGGCCTCACTGCGGACCAGTTTCAGCGACGCACGAGCATTGTGCGTTTTGACGAAGACTCGCTGCGCAAATCGGCGCCATATCTGGAAGCCTTCAGCGCCATCGAAGGTCTGGACGCCCACGGCCGCTCAGTCTCGATCCGGCTCCCCAGACGCATCCCCTCGCGCAGGAAAGGAAAGTGAACCGTCTGCTGTGGAAGGTTCGCCGTGCAACGCTCGACCTGGGTCAGCGGGGCGCAATCATGGGAATCCTGAACGTTACACCGGATTCGTTTTCCGACGGCGGCGCATACGACAATCCTGAGCGTGCCGTCGAGCATGCGCTCGCGATGGAACGCGACGGCGCGGAGATCATCGACATCGGCGGTGAGTCGACCCGGCCCGGAGCCCTACCGGTCCCTGCCGACGAGGAAATCCGTCGGGTGGTTCCCGTGATCGAACGCCTGCGGGCGGAGTCCGATGTTCTCATCTCGATCGACACTTCGAAAGCCACCGTCGCGCGTGCGGCCATGGAAGCCGGTGCGGACATCATCAACGATGTCACCGGGTTCTCCGGCGATCCGGACATGGCCGCCGTCGCGCGCGACACAAACGCAGGCGTGGTCCTCATGCACATGCGCGGCACTCCGCAGACGATGCAGCAACGCACGGACTACCACGACGTGGTCGCCGAAGTCCGGGAATTCCTTCGACAGCAAATGGAGAGGGCGATAGCCTGCGGCATTGACCCCATGCGGATTGTTCTCGACCCCGGCATCGGCTTCGCGAAGACGGCGGAACAAAACCTCTCCCTGCTGCGGCATTGCGACAGATTTGCTGTGAACGACCGGCCCGTCCTCATCGGTGTTTCCCGGAAATCGCTCCTTGCGAAACTTGCCGGCTCCACGGAACCCGCCGACCGGTTCTGGCCCGGGGTGGCGATCACGGCGCTTTGCCGGCGACTGGGCGCCCGTGTGTTCCGCGTCCATGATCCGCTTCCCCACCTCCACGCACTCCGGATGACGGAGGCCATCCTCAACCCTGTAGCGTAATGGCGGCCTGGGAATTCCTTCAGGACAACTGGAAGTCGGGTGTCGAGATCCTGATCCTCGCGGTCGTTCTCTACTACATCTACAAATACCTGCGCGGCACGCGCGGCGCGCGCATTCTCATCGGTCTCGCGCTCATTTTCATCACCCTCACGTTCATCTCGCAGCTTCTTGACCTCATCGTCATCGGCTGGATCCTGCGGAGTTTCTCCGTCTTTCTCGCGATCGCGTTGGTGGTCATCTTCCAGCCGGAATTGCGCCGCGCGCTCACCGAACTCGGCAGCCACCGGTTCTTTGGCTCCGCCTTCGAAAGCCGGGAGACGATCGAAGAGATCACCGACTGCGTGTTCGCGCTCGCCGGGAAGGGATTTGGCGCGCTCATCGCCATCGAGCGGGAAATCAATCTTCGATCCGTGATCGAGACCGGCGTTCGCATCGACTGCGACTTTTCCGAAGAGCTGACGCTCACGATCTTTTATCCGAAGACGGTGCTGCACGACGGTGGCATGGTTGTTTCCAACGACCGCATCGTCGCCGCCGGTTGCATCTTTCCGCTCACGCAACGCGAGGACCTCGATCGCACCCTCGGTCTCCGGCACCGGGCCGCGCTGGGAGTGAGCGAGGAATCGGACGCGCTCGCGATCGTTGTTTCCGAGGAGACCGGGCAGGTCTCGATTTGCCACGACGGCATCATCGAACGAAACCTGAATGTGGAAAACTTCCGCAAGCAACTCAGCCGTCTCCTCCTTTTCGAGACCCATGAAGATCGTTCAAACGCTGACCAGCCATTGGAGGCCTAAGCTGGCCTGCCTGCTGCTGGCCACCGGGCTCTGGTATATCATCAAGCAAAACGTGAAGCAGACTCCCGAACCGCGCGCGTGGCCGGATCCCGCAGCAGCCATGGAAACGAGGCGATGAGCGACGAACGAAAGCTTTTTGGCACCGACGGCGTCCGCGGCGTCGCGAATGTTGAACCCGTAACCGCCGAGACCGCATTAAAGCTCGGACGTGCCGCCGCGCACATTTTCAGCCAGGACGGCGGCGCCTACGGACGGCGTGATGGCATCCGCCCGCGGATCGTGCTTGGGAAGGACACCCGCCTTTCCGGCTACATGCTCGAGAATGCAATGGTCGCCGGCATCACATCGCTTGGAGTGGATGTTCTCCTCATCGGTCCGCTCCCGACGCCCGGCGTTGCCTACATCACGCGCTCACTCCGGGCTGACGCCGGCATTGTCCTCAGCGCGTCGCACAATCCCTACGAAGACAACGGCATCAAGTTTTTCCGCCACGACGGCTACAAGCTCGCGGACGCCGTGGAACATCGAATCGAGAGCCTCGTGTTCAGCGGAGAGATTGAGAGCATTCGCCCGATCGCAGGCAAAATCGGACGCGCGAAACGCATCGACGATGCCCTCGGCCGCTACGTCGAGCACGCGAAGCGCAGTTTTCCGAAGGACATGACGCTCGAATCGCTGAAGGTGGCGGTCGATTGCGCAAACGGCGCCGCCTACAAGTCGACACCGTGCATTCTCCGCGAGCTTGGCGCCGAGGTCGTCGTCGCCCACAACACGCCCAACGGCACGAACATCAACGCCGGCTGCGGCAGCACACATCCCGAGTCGATTCAGCAACTCGTGCGAGAGTCCGGATCGCAGGTCGGCATTACTCACGACGGCGACGCGGACCGGGTCCTCCTTTGCGACGAAAACGGGGAGATCGTGGACGGGGATGAAATCCTCGCCATCGCCTCGATCGAAGCGCTTCGAGACGGCACGCTCGCCCACCACACGCTTGTCGCCACCGTGATGAGCAACTTCGGCCTCGACGAAGCGATCGAGGCGGCGGGCGGGAGGGTGGTGCGCACGAAGGTTGGCGACCGCTACGTTATCGAGGAAATGATGCGCGGCGGATATTCGATCGGCGGCGAGCAGAGCGGCCACATGATCTTCCGGGAGTTTTCCACAACCGGCGATGGCATCGTCAGTGCGCTGCAGATTCTCCGAATCATGGTTGCAACCGGCAGACCGCTCAGCGAATTGCGCCGCTGCCTTCAAAAATATCCACAGGCGCAGCGGAACCTCCAGGTATCCCGCAAGCCACCCATTGAAGAACTCGGAGACGTCCCGTCCCTGATCGCCGCCGCGGAATCCGAGCTGGCAGGCAAAGGCCGGGTCCTGCTTCGCTACTCGGGCACGGAGCCCAAGATCCGCCTGCTCATCGAAGGGCGCGACGAGGCACACATCAACGCCCACGCGGACCGCATTGCGCAGTCACTGGCGACGCAGATCGGCGCATAAGTCCCGCGGCCGGAGCGCATCACATCGCTGCGTCTATGGTGCCACGCACGCGGCGGTGTCCGCCGGGCCCGTATCTGCGGAACTCTGCGCGTGCCCGCGAAATCGTTGAGCAATCCGGATCGCCACCGCACGTCGCGAGCGATCGAGTTGAATCACCTCGCCACGTTTTCCATTTGGGCGCCGGAACTCCAGGCGATCGCAAATCCAGCCCGCGAGATGCACCGCATTTCGTTCCCGCGTTGGAATCGGAAGCAGCTCGGGACGTCCTCCCGTTAGAATGGCAAAATCCGCCCCGCCTCCTGTTCCACCCGTGACCAGCAACCAGCCAAACTGATTCCTTCTCCCGAAGCCACGTCCGCCCACGCAGGGTGTCGCTTCCTCCACGCGGGCCTCCGGTCCCCGCGCCTCGGCAATGGCCGCGGCCAGTGTGCGCGGAATCTCCGTCACATTCCCGGCGCCGGTTTCCCGTCCCGTCAGAGACGCAATTCTCCTCCATAGGAACCACAGCGTCGCGCGCGCCGAGCGGACGGCACGTGGAAGCAGCCACGCGATCAAGCCGACGGCCGCCACCGCGAGGCCCAACGCGATCAGCGGCTGTGTGGCAATCAATCCGAGACCGGCGAGCACAACCGCGTCCTCCGCGACACTCGCGCCGATGTTGGAAAACGGCTCGGGTGAGGCGTTCACGATCAATCGCGTGCCAGCCTTGGCCGCATGCGATGTCAGAGCCATTCCTCCGGCCAGCAAGCCCACCACGACGTCGAAGACGGGGTTCGCCTCACCGAGCACGGTGATCGCGAGCATCGCCGCGCCGATCGGACGGATCACCGTGTGAATGGAGTCCCACAGCGAATCCACCCACGGCACCTTGTCCGCAAAAAACTCGAGGAAAAACAGGACCCCGGCAACCGTGACAATCACGGGATCACCGAGCACCTCGAGTTGCTGGTATTGCGGCGCAAGAGTGATCCACTCCATACGGATCGCAAGACCCGCTACGAAGACAGTAAGGTAGAGATTGATCCCGGCCAGCGTCGCAAGGCCGAGGGCGACGCCCAGTAGCTCCAGCGTTTCCATTTGGCGGGAAGTATCGGCGATGCCCGGCGAATGTCATGCGACAATTCCGCGGTCCGTCTGGCATCGGGAGCTGCGCTCGTCTGCAAAACCGCTTCCTCCCCGCGGCAGCACGGCACCTTCCTCGATCGATAAAAAGAAAAAGCCCTCCCGCAACCGCGGGAGGGCTTTTCGAAGAAGGATTCGTTCCGGATTAGAACGAGAAGGTCACGGAACCGCCGCCCCAGAAGGTGTTCGGCTTCGTGCCAACGAGGCTGTTCCACTGGTAGCTGTAAGCGCCGTAGGGAGCGATGCTCACGACTTCGCTAAGCGTGATCGGAAGAGCCACACCGAGCTCGAAGTTGTTCGCGCCGTTGAAGGGCGAAGGCGGGTTCGACTTGTCGGTGTAGTTGTAGCGGAAGTTCGTTCCGAACGAGGCCCAGGGCGTGAGGGCGATCGCGTCCTTGTAGACGGGGACGTTCACGTCGACACGGGCTTCGAGGAAGCTGCCGGCCTGCTCGACGAAGCCACGATGCTGCGGCGAAGGACCGACGTTGAAGAAGTAATTCAGACCAGGAGTGATGGTCACCGGGCCGAGCTCGAAGTCATACGCCACACCGGCGCTGAGTTCGTGCGAGTAGAGACCGTTGGTGACGTTCAGGATCTGGTAGTAGGTGTAGCCGAAGCTGACCGCCAGTTTGCCAAAGGTGTGCGTGTAGGCCGCATAGGCGTCGAACTCCTTGTAATTCGTGTCGGTGAGACCGAACGCGAGCCAGGTGCCAACGGTCAGGAAGTCGTTCTCCGTGAGGTTGAACGTCACGCTGAGGTCGGTCCAGTAGAGGCTCGAGCCGTAGTTGGCAAAGCCGGGGAGGACGTTCACGCCGCGGAACATGTAGAGGCTGTCCCAGCCGGTGCTGAGAGCAGCGTTCCACCACTGGGTAGGCTCCTCTTCGATCGGATTCTTGGTTTCCTTGAAGGTCATTTCTCCAGCGAGGAGCGGGCTGGCGGAGACCAGAGCCGCCGCGCCGAGGACCGCAGCAAACTTGTTAGTGAGTTTCATAGGTTGGTTTGTTCTTTGTTTTAGGTTTATGCGCCCGTGGGAGGTAGCTCCAACCGGCTCATGCATGTTGGTTAGGCATGATGTCCACCCCAAAAAGCATGGAACATGCCAAGCGCTTTAGGAGGTCTCCTGAAGAGTGTCAAAACTTTTTTCCGACTAAATTTGAACATTTTCCGCGGACAACTGTCCCCTTTTGACCGCCGTTGGCTTCCTTAAGCGGCAATCATGCTGACATCGCCCGGCTGAATGCGCAGGAAAACGGTCTCGCCCTCGTGGTAGTCGAGCTCGACCACGCCGTCGTTCGCGAGGATCACTCCGAGTTCGAGTCCGTTCCCGCAAACCACGGTCAGTTCGTCGATTGCCCCCTTGAAAATCTCCACGGCAATGCGTCCCTCGAAGACGTTTTCCCCTTCGGACCGGGTGCGGGAGATCCGGATCTTTTCCGGTCTGAGGGAAAGGAGGACCTCGGAATCGGTGATCCTCGGATTGTCACGCACCTTCACACGGAGGCCTCCCTCGGTCTCGCAGTGGGCAAATCCTTCGTCGCGTCCCAACACCCGGGCACTGACGATATTGGTTTCTCCGATGAAGCCGGCGACGAAGCGGGTGGCCGGTTCGTAATAAATATCGGCGACGGTGCCGATCTGCTCGACATTGCCCTTGTTGATGACGGCAATTCGATCACTCATCGTCAGGGCCTCCTCCTGATCGTGCGTGACGAACACGAAGGTCATGCCAAGACGTTTCTGGAGGTGCTTGAGCTCGATGCGCATCTGCGCGCGAAGCTTCGCGTCGAGGGCGGAAAGCGGTTCGTCGAGCAGGAGCACCTTCGGCTCGCAGACGATCGCACGCGCCAGGGCGACACGCTGGCGCTGCCCGCCGGACAGCTGTGCGGGCCGCCTTTGAACGAAATCGCCGAGCGATGTCATTTCAATGACGCGGTCGACGCGGGACTTCACCGCCTGGGCGGGCACCCCCTTCATCCGCAGACCGAATGCGATGTTCTCGTAGATGGTGAGGTGCGGGAAAAGGGCGTAGCTCTGGAAAACCTGGTTGACGTCCCTTTTGTAGGGCGGGTCGCGGGTGACATCGGCGCCGCCGATGTGAACCGTGCCGGTGGTCGGTGAATCGAATCCGCTGATCAGCCGCAGACAGGTCGTCTTGCCGCACCCCGAGGGGCCCAGAAAGGTCATGAATTCGCCTTCGCGAATCTCGAAGTTCACCTCATGGAGCGCGACAAAGTCTCCATATCTCTTGCTGACGTTTCTCAGCTCGACCATCGCGCTCATCGGCGGCAGTTTGTAACGCCTTCGCGGCGGGCGCACCACTGGTTTTTCTCCGGCGGAGGAAGCGCGGATTTCGGATTCGACCTTCGCGGGTTTCGGGTTACCTTGTGGCAACCCCGGTCCGCAGCAAAAACCGGCAGCACCATGAAGCGCCCCCTTCGCCTCCTCCTCGCGGTCGCGTTGTCGCCGGTCGCCCTTGCGACGTGCTACTACGGTTACGAAAACTGGACCGGGTTCCTCGAGTGGCAGCAGGCGCGCAGCGCGCTGATCGAGGATGGCGAACCCCTTCGGATCGACTCGCTGCGCCCGGGTGCGCTGGCGGACGAGGACAACATGGCCACCGCCCCGGTCTTTCGCGAGTTTTTCACGCTTGGCAATCTCTCGAAGCTCCCGCTCAGCGAAGTGCGCCTCCCTTCGCAGAATGGACCGGGTTCGGAGCCGGCGGTGCGGGTCATTCGCCTCGCCCATCGGTTCGAAGAAAGCTTTTCCGGGGACACCCGGGATGCCGCCCAAGTCGTGCTCAACGGGCTCGCCCCCTTCGAACCCGTCCTGGACGCCCTCGCGGCTGCCGCTAATCGCCCGGAGGCAATCTGGCCGGTCGCCTTGTCGCCGGACCGGGGGTTCCAGATCCCGGTCCTTCCCCCCTTGCTGCGCTCGGCGGAGGTTTTCTCCGCCCGCGGAGTCGCCGCGCTTGCCGCAGGCGATCACGCGGCGGCGGCGGCGGATTTCGACATCATTACCCGTCTGGCGACCCGCTCGAACGATCCACCGCTCATGGCGGGCTGCATGGCGAGCGCGCGCATTCTCGATCAGGCGGTAAGTCTCGTTGAACAGGGACTTCTTCTCGACGCGTGGACGGATGACGATCTTCGCCACATCAGCCAGCGGCTCGCAGGCCAGCGTCCCCTCGACACCTTCCGCGACAGCCTGCGCGGCGAGCGTGCGCTGTTTTTCGAATTTTCGGACGAAATGACCGAACAGACGGCGCCAATGTTCACGATCATCGACTTTCGCTCGAAGCTCGCGGAGCACGTCACGCGGACCTTCTGCACCGTGCTCTGGAAGGCGCGGCCGTCGGGATGGGCCAATCGCGACCGCGCGGCCTACGCGCGCCTCTCGCAGGAATGGCTGACCCTGGTCATCCACCGCGATTTCATCCGTCCATGGGCGCTCGCAAGCTGGCATGCACGGCTGCGTGAGATCCGTCGCGACCCGTTGCTACTCTTTCAGATGCCCGTCACGGCGACGACACTGCCCACATTCGCCAGCGCCGCCCGCTCGGCCGCCTACGCACAGACCCGCATCGACCTTGCACGCATCGCGTGCGCGATCGAACTCCACCGGCGCCAGACGGGGCGGCTTCCCGCGGATCTCGCCACGCTTTCCCCCGGCATTCTCCGGTCCATCCCACGGGACGTGGTCGGCGGCGGAAAATACGCCTACCGCCCCACGGGGGCCCGTTCCTATGTTCTTTACGGCCGAGGCTGGAATGGTCGCGACGACGGTGGCACCGCAGGCGGCTCCAATCCATTGCTCGGCCCGCCATCGGCAAAGGACTGGGTCTGGGAAACCGGGCGTCTTCTCACGGCCGATTCCACGGATCTCAATCCAACGCCTTGAACCACCCGAGGCGCGACGGATTCAGGTTCGTCGTGATCTGTTTCACCTCGGTATAGGCATCGTATCCGTGGGTGCCGAGTTCGCGCCCGAAGCCACTCTGCTTGTAGCCGCCCCACGGTGCTTCGTTGAAGGTGAAGTGGAACGTGTTGATCCACGTGACGCCGGCGCGGAGCTTGCGAATGACCCGTTGCGCGCGGGCGCCGTCCTTCGTGAACACCGCGCCTGACAGCCCGTAGATCGTGTCGTTCGCCTTGCGAATCGCCTCCTCCTCGGTCTCAAACGTATCCACCACGAGCACCGGGCCGAAAATTTCCTCCCGGACGATCCGCGCGTCGGACGGCGCATTCTGGAAAATCGTCGGCGGCACGAAATTTCCCGCTGCGCGCCAGTCGGTGTAAGGTTCACCACCGCAGAGCAACTCCGCGCCCGACTCCTTGCCGCTCTCGATGTAACCGAGCACCTTTTCCTTGTGTGCCTTGCTGATCAGCGGGCCCATTTCGGTGCCCTCGTCCGCACCGCGACCGACCACGATCTTCGAGGACGCCGACGCCAGCCGTGGCAGGAATTCCTCCGCCATGCTGCGTTCGAGGAGCAACCGGGAGCCCGCATTGCACACCTCTCCCTGACCGGCGAAGATGCCGAACATCGCATACTCGAGGGCGACCTCCGGGTCTGTATCGGCGAACATGATGATCGGCGTCTTGCCGCCCAGTTCGAGCGACACGCGTTTCAGGTTGCCGGTCGCGGCCTGCATGATCTTCCGCCCGGTCGTCGTGCCGCCCGTGAACGCAATCTTGTCCACCCGTTCACTGGCGGCCAGCACCGAGCCGACGGGATCGCCCGCCCCGTAGACCATTTGCACGCTCCCCTCGGGGAAGCCGACCTCGTCGATCAACTCAAACAACAACTGCGCGCTCCACGGCGTGAGCTCCGACGGCTTCAGGATGCAGCAATTTCCGGCCGCAAGCCCGGGCGCGAGCTTCCACGTCGCCATGAGCAACGGGTAGTTCCACGGAATGATCTGCCCGCACACGCCAACCGGCTCGCGCACGGCCATTGACGTCATCGTCGGCTCGGGAAGGTCGAACGTCTCGCCGTGCGGCTTCGTTGCCAGCCCGGCATAGTAACGGAAACACGCCGCCGCGTCCGCGGCATCCGCGCTCGATTCACGCAGCGGCTTGCCATTGTTCGCCGTGTCCCGGCGGGCAAATTCCTCCGCATTCTCCTCGATGAGATCCGCCAGCTTGAAAAGCTTCGCCGCGCGCTGAACGGCCGGCGTTTCCGGCCACGGCCCCTCGTCGAACGCCCCGCGCGCCGCATCGATCGCAGCCTCCACGTCCTCGACATCAGACTCTGTCGCCACGCCGAGGACCGCATTGTCCGCCGGATCGTAAAACTCGCGCGTGCGGCCGGACCGCGCCGGAACGAACTCGCCTCCGATGTAGTTCAGCAAGGGGCTCATGCCGTGAATCTATCGCGCCACGGGACGATTTGCCAGCCGATCAGCGGCGAGGCTTCCAGACCGCAGCGTCAATGATCGACCAGAGATGTGCAATGCCACCGATGATCGCAGGAATGAACAGCAACCACCAGAGGGCGTAACCGATCACGGGCACGAGGAAAAACACCGCAGCCGCCAGGGGGCGTCCCTGAATCAACTGTCCCAACCCCGGCACAAGGAAACTCGCCAGCGCGGCGATGACATTTCCCGTGGAGCCGCGACCTGCTTCAGACATGGGAAAACCCTCGCAAATCGCCTTCCGCCGGTCAATGCGTCCGGATGTCAACTTTTGACATCGATTCACCGCGGCCCTAGCCTCGCCCGTTCCTATGCATATCCCGAAAGTCCTGGTCGCCGATCCCGTTTCGCAACGCGGCGTGGACGAACTCGCCGCCGGTGGCGCGCTCGAGGTCGTCGTGAATACCGGCCTGCCCGAGGCCGAACTCATCAAGATCATTCCCGATTTCTCCGCCCTCGTCGTGCGCTCCCAGACGAAGGTCACCGCCGCCGTTCTCGAGGCCGGGAAGAATCTCAAGGTCGTCGGCCGCGCCGGCGTCGGCGTGGACAACGTCGACATCGAGGCCGCCACGAAGCACGGCGTCATCGTGATGAACACCCCCGGCGGAAACACCATTTCCACCGCCGAGCACGCGTTCTCGCTCCTCGTCAGCATCGCCCGCTCGATCCCGCAGGCCGACGCCAGCATGAAGGCCGGCAAATGGGACCGCAAAAAATTCGAAGGCGTCGAACTCTACAACAAGACGCTCGGCATCCTCGGCATGGGCCGCATCGGCACCGAGGTCGCCCGTCGCGCAATCGCCTTCGGCATGCGCGTCGTCGCCTACGACCCCTACCTTTCCACAAGCAAGGCCCGCAGCCTCCAGGTCGAAGTGGTCGAGCAGATCGACGACCTCCTTCCGCAGGTCGATTTCCTCACGATGCACATGCCGCTCACCGAGGAGACAAAACACATGATCGACGCGCGGCGGCTCGCGTTGATGAAGAAGGACGCCCGCATCGTGAATTGCGCCCGCGGCGGACTCATCGATGAAGCCGCTCTCAAGGCCGCGCTCGAATCCGGCCAGATCGCCGCCGCCGCACTCGATGTCTACGAGGTCGAGCCGCCGCCCGCCGACTACCCTCTCCGGGGATTGCCCAACGTCGTGTTCACCCCGCACCTCGGAGCCTCCACGGCCGAGGCGCAGGAGAACGTCGGCATCGAGATCGCTCAGGCGATTCGCGCCGCCCTCCTCGACGGCGAGATCCGCAATGCGGTCAACATGCCAAGCATCGACGCGAAGACGTTCGCCGTCGTGAAGCCCTACCTCACCCTCGGCGACAAGCTCGGCCGGTTCGCCGCACAGCTCGCGCCGAACCGCAACGACCGCATCGTCATCACCTACGGTGGCAAGGCGGTGGAAATGCCCGCCGACGCCGTCACGCGTGCGGTGCTCACCGGCTTCCTTAAGCACGCTGGCGGCGACGAGGTGAACAGTGTGAACGTTCGCTCGATGGCGGCAACGCTCGGCCTGCAGGTCGAGGAGGTCAAATCCAGCGAGCAGACCGATTTCAACGAATGGCTCCACGTCGCCGTCTGGAGCGGCGAAGAAAAGGTCTCGATCGGCGGCACATTCTTCGGCGCGAAAAACGATCCGCGCATCGTTCGCGTGAACAGTCAGCCGGTCGAAGTCACGCCGAGCGGCGTCGTCCTTATCCTCGAGAACCGCGACCGGCCCGGCATCGTCGGCCACCTCGGAACACTTCTCGGCGAGCAGAATGTCAACATCGCCAGCATGTCGCTCTCCCGCGATGCCGTCGGCGGAAAGGCGCTCACCCTGCTCAACGTGGACTCCGCGCCCGATCAGGCCACGGTCGACCGCCTCCTGGCGGAGCCCGACATCTATTCGGTCCGCGTCATCAAGCTCTAACCGCCGGCGCAACCGAGCCTTCACTTCAATGCCGCGCCCCGCTTTACGACCGGGCGCGGCATCGCGGGCATTGCCGTAGTGCTGCCCAATCCCTGGTTCTTCGCTGTTTCAAGTGGGTAGAACACGGGGGAGAGCAATATGGAGGCGAGCGGCCTTGAGCAGGGCGATGAGGCGGAAGTTCTTGAAGGAGCGGAAGCCTCTGGCCGAGCGCTTGGCGAGCTG